>Ga0164290_1000171_pt1 | contig 241745 bp, 234 predicted proteins | sample Micstemetagenome_FD_108782 | JGI IMG/M metagenome (GOLD analysis project Ga0164290, IMG submission 108782) | Contaminated culture microbial community from soil near Moab, Utah, USA - Microcoleus steenstrupii SON62 (Illumina Assembly) | ecosystem: Environmental > Terrestrial > Soil > Soil crust...
AACAGCTTCTGGTCCTCGACACACTCCCTACGCCACGGCATCGGCAGGTCTCCTTAACCTGCCCAACAGTGTCAGGGATGTATCCGGACCATTCTGTCAGCCATCTATCAGGGTCGGACCTGCTCATGACCCCTCCGTCGGCGTAAGACGCCGACACCTCCCCAAGCTTCGCTTGGGGAGGGAGCGCCACGGAGTGGCGCGCTCCCAGCGATGAGGTGACGATGTTCAAATACCAGTTCCGCTGGGACACAGTCTGGGGAAGTTTCGACTTCCTGATGGGCGGCCTGCAGATGACGTTGATCATCTCGGCTATCACGCTGGTGCTGGCCATGGTCGGCGGGCTGGTCATCGCGCTGCTGGACATGTCGCGCTTCCGGGCGCTGCGCTGGGTCGGCGTCACGATCGGCGAGATCGTGCGCAACACGCCGATCCTGGTCCAGCTGCTCTGGGTCTACTACGTGCTGCCGATCGTGTTCGGCGTGCGCATCGAAGCGTTGGTCGCGTTGATCATCGGCCTGGCACTCTACCAGGCGGCGTTCATCTCCGAGGTCTACCGGTCGGGCATCCAGAGCGTGCCGGTCGGCCACCGCGAGGCGGCGCAGGTGTTGGGGCTGTCGCCGCTGCAGGGCTTCCGCCGCATCGTGCTGCCGCAGGCCATCAAGATGACCCTGCCGCCGCTCGCCTCGAACTTCGTGCAGCTGATCAAGTTCTCCTCGCTGGGCGCGGTGATCTCCGTCAACGAGATCACGCGGCGCGGCATGGAGCTCTCGGCCACCAACTTCCGCCCGCTCGAGACCTTCACCTTCATCGCCGTCGTCTATTTCTTCATCTGCTGGCCGCTCGCCATGGCGATCCGCTGGTGGGAACGGCGCCTGCAGAACCGCTGATGACGACACTTCGACAGGAATTGGCGCGTGACGTCGAGGCGGCACGCGAGGCGCTGATCGCCACGACCCGGCGGCTGGTCGCGGTGGCCTCGCCCAATCCGCCGAGCGACACACACGAGGTCGCGGCCGTCGCCGAGGCCCTGTTGCGCGAGATTCCCGGCATGGAGATCGAGCGCATCGAGCCCGAGCCCCGCGTGGTCAGCCTGATCGGCCGCCTGAAGGGATCGCGTCCCGGCCGGCGGCTGATCTTCAACGGGCATCTCGATACGTTCCCTCTGCTCGAGCACCTGCCCTGGACGGTGCCGCCGCTGGGCGGAGTCCTGAAGGACGGCAAGCTTTACGGTCGCGGCGTCTGCGACATGAAGGGCGGTATCGCCTGCTCGCTGCTGGCGGCGTCGTTGCTGGCCGGGCGCCGCGATGCCTGGTCGGGCGAGATCGTGCTGACCCTGGCCGGCGACGAGGAGAACATGGGCTCGCTCGGCACCGGCTACATGATGCGGCACGTGCCGCATGCCTTGGGCGACGCCAATATCTGCGGCGACGTCGGCTCGCCCAAGGTCGTGCGCTTCGGCGAGAAAGGCCTGATGTGGGTCGAGGTCGAGGCCACCGGCTCTCCCGCCCACGGCGCCCACGTCCATCGCGGCACCAACGCCATCGATCGCCTGCGCGGCGCCCTCGACCGACTGAAGGATCTCGAGACGATCCCTTTCCAGGCGCCGCCCGTCGTCACCGAGGCGATCACCCGCGCCAAGCCGATCTCCGAGCCCCTGTCGGGTGCGGGCGAGGCGGAGACGCTGCAGCGGGTCACCGTCAACATCGGCACCATCGAGGGCGGCACCTCGCCCAACCTCGTGCCCACGCACGCCATCGCCCGAGCCGACATCCGGCTTCCCGTCGGCATCACGACCGACCTCCTGGCGAGCCGGCTCGACGACTGGCTGAAGCCGCTGGAGGGCGTGGCGTGGCGCGCCATCCGCCGCTTTGAGCCCTCCTTCACCGAACCCGGCCACGAGATCGTCCGCCGCACCGCAGAAGTCGCGGCGGAGGTGCTGGGCGAGGCACCGGCCGTCAACATGCGCGTTGGTGGATCGGACTCGCGGTGGTATCGCCAGTACGGAGTTCCCACGGTGGTGCTGGGCCTCACGCCCTTCAACATGGGCGGCGCCGACGAATATGTTCTGGTCGACGAGCTTCTGGCCGTGGCCAAGATCCACACGCTGGTCGCCTTCGACTTCCTCTCCACGGAGCAATGATCATGGACCGTTTGCCCGAGTCCGAGCTCTTCACCTCGCCCATGACCTTCATGGGCGCGCCCTATGGCCGGCCGGGGCCGGCCAACAAGGCAGCGATCCTGGGCATTCCGTTCGACTGCGGCACCAACATGAGGATCGGCGCACGCGGCGGGCCCGATTCGGTACGCCAACAATCGGCCCTGATGCGGCGCTTCAATCCGACCCATGCCGACTTCGATCCGGTGGCGGCACTGGGGCTGGTCGATTGCGGCAACGTCAAGCTCACGCCCAGCAAGATCGTCGATGCCTTCGAGCGTACCGAGCAGGCGGTCGACCGCATTGTCGAGGCCGGCGCCATCCCCATCACCATCGGCGGCGACGGCTCGGTCACCGTTCCGGTGGCACGCGCCGTCGGCAAGAAGCACAAGAAAATGGCGGCGCTGCACATCGATTCCCATACCGACTCCTATCCTTATGGCGCGGAGGAGAAATACAATTCGGCCACACAGTTCACCCACGTCGCCGAGGAAGGGCTGGTCGATCCCGAATTCTCCTGGCATGTCGGCATCCGCAGCACGACCTACGCGCAAGGCGTCGTGCCGCGCGCCATGAGCCTCGGCTACAAGGTGGTCTCGCTCGACGAGCTGGTGCGCGGCGGCTTCGCCCAGCGCATGGCCGAGTTCCGTGATCGTGTCGGCAAGCGGCCGGTCTATCTCTGTTTCGACATGGATGTCTTCGACCCCTCGGTGGCGCCCGGCGTCTGCACACCGTCGTGGGGCGGGCTCACGGCGCGCGAGGGCATCGACCTGCTGCGCTGCCTGACCGACCTCAACATCGTGGCCGTCGACATCAACACGGTGAGCCCGCCGCAGGACCTGAACGGCATGGCGGCGCATCTCTGTGCGCACGTGATATACGAAACATTGGTTCTGCTTTGCCGGCAAATGGGGCTGGCCGGCAGCCGTTAGGCGAAAATTGCGTTCGCTGCGGCACCGTCGCGCGCCGCCAAAGCCTTTGCTAGCGTTGCCTCACTACCCGCGTAACCGTTGGAGCCTGCGTACGACTTAGTCAACAGCACAAAAATAGTAAGAGGAAACGCGATGGACGCCGTAATCGAAGCTTCCACCATGCGCAAAGTCTACCTGCGATTGCTGCCGTTCGCGGTGCTGTCGTACATCCTCGCCTATATCGACCGAATCAACGTGAGCTTCGCCGCGCTCACCATGCGCGGCGATCTCCAAATCGGCGCTGGTGACTTCGGCTTTGCCGTCGGCACCTTCTACTGGGGCTATTTTCTCTTCGAGGTGCCGAGCAACATCATCCTGGAGAAGGTGGGCGCCCGCATCTGGATCGCCCGCATCATGATCACCTGGGGCATCTTCGCCGCGGCGACGGCTTTCGTCACAGGAACCACCACCTTCGGCATCGTGCGCTTCCTGCTCGGCGCGGCCGAAGCCGGCTTCTTTCCCGGCCTTATCCTCTACTTCACCTACTGGTTCCCGGCACGCCATCACGCCCGCATCGTCTCGGGCTTCCTGATCGGATTGCCGATCGCGGTCGCGTTCGGCGCGCCGATCTCGACAGGATTGATGAGCTTGGACGGCTTGTTCGGGTTCAAGGGCTGGCAGGTCATGTATCTCGCCGAGGGCATCCCGACGATTCTGATCGGTATCGCCACCTACTTCGTGATGACCAACAAGCCGCAAGAGGCGAAGTTCCTGACCGCCCAGGAGCGCGACTGGCTGGTGGCGAAACTGGCCGGCGAACGCAAGGCCAAGGAGGCGGTGCGGGTCTATTCGCTGTTCGAATCGATGTCGAACCCGAAAGTCCTGCTGCTGGCGCTGAACTACCTCGGCATCGTGATGGCGAGCCTCGGCATGCTGATCTTCATCCCGCAGATCATCAAGGAACTCGGCACCATGAGCAACATGGAGGTCGGCTGGCTCACCATGATCCCTTACATCTGCGGTGGCGTTTCCCTGGTCGTGTGGGGTCGCATCTCCGACAAGATGAACGAGCGGCGCTGGAATTTGCTGCTCGCCTGTGTCCTGTCGACCGGCGGCCTCGTCATGGCCGGTCTGACGATGGGCACCTGGTGGGCGCTGGTCGGCATGTCGCTCGCGGCCATGGGCTTCTACGGCTCGAAGGGACCGTTTTTCGCCATGCCGCCGATGTTCCTGAGCGGTACCGCGCTGGCCGCAGGCTTCGCCTGGATCAACTCGCTTGGCAATCTCGGTGGCTTCTTCGGACCATGGTGGGTCGGCGTCATGAAGGACGTGACGGGAAGCTTCGCGGGCGGCCTCTATGGTCTCGCGCTGCTCAGTCTCGTCTCCGCAGTGGTGTGCGCCCTCTTCCTGAACATTCCGGATGTCGTATCGTCAGCCGAACGGCGCCCGCAGGCGGCGCCGGCCCAGTAAGCTCGGGGACCGCACCATGTCCGAGCGGCGTTGGTCGCGGCGGCGGCTCGCCGCCGTGGTCGCGTGCGCTCTTGCCGGCCTGCCCTTTGCGCCAGCAAGAGCCGACTATCCCGAGAAACCGATACGTCTGGTCCTGCCGTTCCCGCCCGGCGGCGTGACCGACGTGGTGGCGCGGCTGCTGGCCGAACGCCTGACAGCCGAGCTCGGACAGCAGGTGGTGGTCGACAACAAGACCGGCGCAGGCGGCGTAATTGCGGCCGACATCGTCGCAAAGGCGGCCCCCGACGGCTACACGCTGCTGCTCACCACGAACAGCCACACCATCAATGCGGCGTTCCGCACGAGCCTGCCCTACGACACCGAAAAGGACTTTCGGCCGGTGTCCAGCCTTGGCCAGGTGTCGATGCTGCTGGTGACTCATCCTTCGTTTCCAGCCACGACCTTTCAGGGCTTCATCGACTACGCGCGGAAGAATCCCGGCAAGATCAACGTCTCCTCGGCGGGCAACGGCACGCTGCCGCACATCACCATGGAGCTGCTTACGCTCAAGGAGAAGATCCAGGTCACCAACGTGCCTTACCGTGGCGCCATGCCGGCGCTGGCCGACCTGGTAGCGGGCCAGGTGCAGGCGAAGCTCGACAACTACACGCAGTCGGCGCAGCTGATCGCCGACCGCAAGCTCAACCTGCTCGCCGTCACCAGCGCCAGGCGGCTGAAGCAGTTCCCTGACGTGCCGGCAATGAACGAACAGCTGCCCGGCTTCGAGGGCTACCTGTGGATGGGCATCCTGGCGCCGACCGCGACGCCGGATGCTGTCGTGGCCAAACTCGCGACGGCGATGCAGCGCTTCGTTGCCTTACCCGCGACCCAGGCGCGTTTCGACAAGGATGGCATCGAGGCGGTCGGCAAGGGACCCAACGAGTTCAGTGCGCAGATCACCCGCGAGCTCGCACAATGGCGCGAGCTCGCCAAGACGACGAACATCACGGTCGACTAGGCTTAGCGCAGATACCTCTGGAAGAAGGCGCGCGTGCGCGCTTCTGCGTCGGGGGCCGCTTGGGAGTCGTAGGCAAGCTTGTGACTCTTGCCGTCAGCCACCTTAACGATGCGGTCCTGGCCGCGATTGTCGAAGCTGTGGTAGGCGTTGGGATAGTAGACGACGTCGACCAAGTCGGGCCGAGTGAAGCCTGCCGCTTGCAGCTTCCGGCAGTTGTCGGCGAGGGTCCAATCATCCTTGTCGCCGATCAGGATCAGGAGCGGGACGGCGACGTTGCGGTCGTATTGCGCGGAGCACAGTGGATAGTAGGCGACGGCCGCCTTGAGCCCGCGCGCCGCCAAATTGTAGTCCCCCTGCACCGCCCGCATGGTCGTCCAGCCGCCATGGCTGTGGCCGATCAGACCGAGTGTGTTGCGTAGGACGAACGGCTGGGCGTTCAGGAAGTCGAGCGCGCCCGCCACGTCGGCCACACGCACAGTACCGTTGATGAGGTTGCCGCGACCGCAGACGGATTTCTCGCCGCGCGGGCCGAACGAATCGGGAGCGACAACGACATAGCCCCAGCTCGACAGCAGCTTGCCCCACACCGTCGTGTGGTCGCTGACGCCGCCGCAGGTATGGGCGAGCACGATGCCCGGATAGGGTCCCGCACCGGAAGGCCGGTACATCCAGCCGGTGATCTCCGGGCCGGCGGCGCTATTGCCGACGGCAACGCTCGGGAAACGCACACTTTGCGCGGCGGCGTCGCCAGCGAACAACACAACGAGTGCAATGAGAAGGTGTCGAATCATGGTGCATAGTAACGCCCAAGGAGGACATTGCCATCATGATCAAGACCATCGGCCTGCTGACTCGCAAGGACGGCTGGACCCATGAGCGCTTCATGAAGCACTGGGTCGAGGTGCATGCGCCATTGGCCCACGCCGTGCCCGGCTTGCGCCGCTATGTGCAGAACCACATCTCGGGCGAACGCACCCGGGCCGACATCCCCGCGACCGACGTCGCAATCGACGGAATCGCCGAGCTGTGGTTCGACGATCAGGCCACCTTCGAGGCCGCCGCACGCTCGCCGCAGATGAAGGCGCTACACGACGACGGCGCCCTCTTCATTGGGCGCATCAAGAGCTACGTCGTCGAGGAGAAGACCGTTATCGGCTGAGTCACTCCGGCTCGATGCCGGCCGCGTTTGCCGTCTCGCGCCAAACGACCAGCTCGTCCTTGATGCGCTGCGCGAAGGCATCCGGCGCCTCGCCGCCCGGTTCGCTTGCGAGATCGCGGATCTTGGCGAGCGTCTCGGGCTCGGCCAGCACGGCAACGACATCGTTGCGGATGCGCATCGCCAGGTCGGGCGGCATGTTGCCCGGACCCAGGAGGGCGAACCACGCCGGCCGGTCGACGCCCGGCACGCCCGCCTCGGCCATCGTCGGCACGTCCGGCAGGACCGACAGCCGTTTCTCGCTGGTCACCGCCAGCATGCGCAACGTGCCGTTGCGGTGATGCGACATCGCCGTGAGCGGGCTCGTGAAGCCGACCGGTATGTGGCCGCCGACCAGCTCCTGCATCATCGGTGCCGCGCCCTTGTAGGCCACGTTCTCGATCTTGAGGCCGCTCTTCACCCGGAACAGCTCGCCCACCATGCGCGTGGTGTTCTCGGTGCTGCCGAACTGGTACTTGCCGGGCTCGGCGCGCGCGGCGGCCAGGAACTTGTCCATGCTGTCGATGCCTGCCTTGGGCGAGCCGACCAGGGTCAGCGCACCGCTCACCAGGACGGTGATCGGCGTGAAGTCGCGTTCGGTGTCGTAAGGCAATTGCCTGGTAGTGAAGGGGTTGATGGTGTGGGCGCTGGTCATCACCAGCAGCGTGTAGCCATCGGGCGCCGCCTTGGCGACGATGTCGCTGCCTAAAATCCCGCTGGCGCCGCCCTTGTTGTCGATGATGACGGTCTGCCGCCAACGCTCGGCGAGCCGCGGCACGATCAGGCGCGCCACGAGATCGGTGCCGCCGCCCGCCGGATAGGGCACGACCACGCGCACCTGCTTGGAGGGATAGGCCTGTCCCCTCGCCACAGCTGGCGCCAAGGCCAGCCCCGCCGTCGCCGCGACAAAGCCGCGGCGTTTCAACCCCGCCATCGTTCCTCCGAGATCGTCTCTTGTCTTGTCGGGCAACCTAAAGGCTTTGCACCTCCTCCAAAAGCCCTGCCAGACAATCGAGCGCAGCCGCGCCAGCGCCCGAGCCGAGATCGGCGTAGAGGCGCGAGATGCGCCGCGAGAAATCCGCAGGCTTGCGGGCGAAGTCGTCGACCGCGGCCACCGCCCCCTTCTCGTTCAGGAGCCAGACTCCATTCAATGCAAACAGCACCTGGCACAGCGACGCAATGGCACGAAACACACAACCCGCCAGGTAGGAGACATCGCCGCGGTCGAGACTCTTGCGCACGTTGGCGAGCGCAAACGTCGCCTCCCATTCAAAGCGACGGCGCAGCGCCTCAGCCAGCGTGGGCGGATAGGGCGTTGTCCGGACCTGCAACTCGGCCAGCGAACCTGCCGGATCGTGCAGCAGGCGCGCGTACGCCACCTCGCCCGCATAAATCATCGGCAGAAAGGCGTGCGGATGGCCCGGTTGGTAGTGCGGCTCGACCTTGCCGGCATGGGCGTCGTCGATCGCCGAGGCTACGCGATCGAGCTCGCGATAGAGCAGGTCGACATGGACGCCGCCGATCAGCAGCCAGCCACCGCCGTCGATCCAGGGGCCCCAGCCGCCAAGCGGCGTCACCTCGGCACGGGCGCCTCGATCGTCAAGGGCGGCGACAGCGCGCGCCAGGGCGCCGACGTCGATCGCCCGGCCGGCGCGGTAGTAGAGGCCAATATCATAGTCCGAGTGGGCGCTGGCCGTGCCGCGGGCGCGCGAACCGCCGAGCGCGACGGCCTCGATACCCGGAACTGGCACCAGCGCCCCGACCAGACGGCCGAGCAGGGCTTCGTCGTTTGCAACGGTCATGGCTTTCTTTAGCGCCAAAGGTCCTGGAAAAGGTGGCCGGCGCGTCACACCATGGGGCAAATCCGGAGGAAACGATGTTCGACCTGGTCATCAAGGACGCCGAGATCCACGACGGCGCGGGCAGCGCGCCGATGCAGGGCGACCTTGGAGTGACCGATGGCAGGATTGCCGCCATCGGGAGCAAGCTTGGCGCGGCCAAGGAGACAATGAAGGCCGACGGCCTGGCGCTGGCGCCCGGCATCATCGACGGCCACACCCACTACGATGCCCAGATCACCTGGGATCCCTTCGTCGATCCCTCGCCGGCGCTCGGCGTCACGACGGCCGTGCTGGGCAATTGTGGCTTCACCATCGCGCCCTGCAAACCCGGCGACCGCGACCTCACCATGCGCCATCTCACCCACGTCGAGGGCATGTCGCTCGATGCCCTGCGTGCCGGCATCCGCTGGGAATTCGAGAGCTTCCCCCAGTATCTCGACATGCTCGAGCGGCAGGGTGTCGGACCCAACGTCGCCTGCTTCGCCGGACACTCCGCGATCCGCACCTTCGTCATGGGCGAGCAAGCGACGGAGCGCACGGCGACCGACGACGAGATCGCCGCCATCACGGCGCAGGTGCGTGAGGCGATGGCGGCCGGCGCCGTGGGTTTCGCGACCTCGACCGCCGAGGCGCATAACGGCGAAGGCGGCACGCCGATGCCCTCGCGCCTCGCCGACGATCGTGAATTGCGCACGCTGGTGCGGACGATGGGCGAGAGCGGCCGCGGCGTCTACATGCTGACCAAGGGCAGCAAGACCTCGATCCCTTACCTTGAGGAGCTCGCCATCGAAGCCAGGCGGCCGGTGGTGATCGCTGCCCTCTTCCATTCCAACACCAACCCAACCGCGGCCTTCACGACGCTCGACCAAATCAACGCCGCCCGCTCGCGCGGCCATGAGCTCGTGGCGCAGACGTCGTGCTGCCCGCTCAGCATGGATTTCACCTTCAAGAGCCCCTACCTGTTCGAAAGCATGCAGGCATGGAAGCCCGCCATGGCGGCGCATGATCCTGAGGCCCTGAAGGCGGTCTATCGCGACAAGAGCTGGCGCGACGCGGTGCGGCGCGAGCTGGAGGCCTCGCGCGGCCGGCTGGTGTTCAACGGCGAATGGGACAAGCTTTTCGTCGTCGAGGTCGCCAGGCCGGAAAACCGGGCGCTGGAGGGCGCGACACTGGCCGACCTGGCGAAGAAAGCCGGCAAGGAACCGCTCGACTGCATCCTCGACTTCGCTCTGTCGGAGAACCTCGACACCATGTTCGTGGCCCAGCTGCTGCACAACGATGAGAAGGCGGTGGGGCGCATCCTGGCCGATCCGGGCACCCACATCTCGCTGTCGGATGCGGGCGCCCATCTCACCTTTTTCTGCGACGCGGGCTTCGGCCTGCACCTGATGGGTCACTGGAGCCGCGATCTCGGCGTGCTCGACTTGCCGCAGGCCGTGCATCGCCTCACCGGCCAGCCGGCCAAGCTGTTCGGGCTACAGGGCCGCGGCCTGCTGCGCGAGGGCTATGCCGCCGACCTGATGCTGTTCGATCCCAAGACTGTCGCGCGCGGGCCCAAGAAGCGCGCCCATGACCTGCCGGCGGGTGCGGCGCGACTGACGACGTCGGCGGTCGGCCTGCATGGCGTGTGGATCAATGGCACTCGGGTCGCCGACGACAAGGGCTTCTGCGCCGAGCGCACGGCGCGGCCGGGCGAGGTGATCAGGCGTTTCGCGGCGTAGGGCGCCCCGCGACCCGTTCATGCTGGCATGAGGTGGTCTCGTTCGCGAGACGACACGGGGCGGGATACGCTCTCCCCATGACCAAGCCCCGCCTGCCCGCCTTCGATCCGGCCGACCTCGCCGAGAGCAATGCCACCAGCTATCCCGCCGCGTTCCGCGCCGACAACAGCAAGCGTTGGAACCGCAGGTTGGGCGATCATGTCGGTCTCAAGAACTTCGGCGTGAACCTGACGCGCATCGTGCCGGGCGCGCAGTCCTCGGCCCGCCACGCTCACAGCAGGCAGGACGAGTTCATCTGGGTGGTGTCCGGCGAGGTCGTGCTCGAGACCAACGAAGGCCAGCAGACCTTGCGAAGGGGCATGTGCGCTGGGTTCCCCGCCGGCTGCGGCAACGCCCATCGCTTCGTCAACAAATCCGCCGCGGACGTTTTGCTGCTGGTGGTCGGCGACCGCACGCCATTCGACGAGATCGACTATCCCGACATCGACAACCACGCCCAGGCCGGCGCCGACGGCAAGTACGTGTTCACCCGCAAGGACGGCACGCCGCACGACGCTTGAGCTACGGCCAGCTCCTGACCGCTTCGGCGGCAGCGCCGAGCGTCCGGTCGAGCTCGCCTTCCGCTCCACCCTTCCCCAGCCGTGGCGCCACATGCACGACCATGTTGGTGTCGATCGCGCCGAGGCGCACGGCGAAGGCTGAATAGGACGCGCTCAGCGTGCCGTCGTAGGCGCCGCGCAACTCGTAGGTCCAGGCGCCCCAGTGCCAGAAGTTGGCGCCGCCCCTCGCGGTGGGACGGACGAAGGTGCCAAGTCCGTAGTGAACGCCGCTGCCGACCTGCTTGCCGTCGGCCGACATCATCCAGGCGCGCGCCTGCGGGCCGATCGCGGGATTGCCCGGCGCGAAGGCCTGGTAGAAGCGGGCGTAGTCGGCGGTCGGCATGCGCCAGCCGCCATAGCTCGACATGATGCGCCAGGCCGGGTCGAGCTCGGCATTGCGCGCCCCCAGCAGCAGCAGCACGGTCTCGCGGCAGTAGCTCTCGTAGTCGCGGCCGCTTGCCTCCTCGATCACGGCGCCGAGGACGAGGTAGCCGGCGTTGGAATAGACGTAGCGCGTGCCCGGCTGGGAAGCGAGCTCGGTGCGGAAGATCCAGCCGATCTGCGCATCGAACGCCGTGCGCCGTGCGGTGTGCGTGCGCAGATAATCGGCGAGCGGCGCAGTGGCGACGTCCTTGTTGGGAAAACCGGCGCGATGGACCAGCAGCTGGCTGATCGTCACGGCCGACAGCCGTGGATCGGCCGGACGCCCGACCCGGGCCATCGTCTTTGCCAGCGCCTGTGACAGCGGTGTCTCGAAGGAGAGCCGGCCGCGCTCGATCAGGCCTGCGACACAGACAGCGGTCACCGCCTTCGACAGGCTGGCGACCGGCACGGGCGTGCCAGCCGGTTCGGTTCCCATGCCCGCTTCCCGGACAGCTTCGCCGCGGTGGACCACCGCCAGACTGCCGTTCTTGCGGTCGTACTTGGTCATCCAGGCACGCCAGGCCTGCTCGATGCCATCGGCCGTCTGGGCATCTGCCGGCGCCACGGCCGCCACGAGCAGGGCGAGGATCAGGATGCAGCGCATGCTTCTAGCGCCCGTAAGCCGCCTGCAGCCGCTTCTCCTGCCGGCGACTCCATTGCGAGAGGCCGAAGCAGGCGAACCAGTAGATGGCGCCGGCAAAGACGTAGGCCTCCATGTTCATGCCGACCCAGGCGGGATCGGCAAGCGCAGCCTGCGCAATGCCCAGGAGATCGAAGATCGAGACGATCAGCACCAGGGTCGTGTTCTTGAACAGGGCGATGAACTCGTTGGTCATGGCCGGCAGCGCGATGCGCAGCGCCTGCGGCAGCACGATCAGCCGCGTGATGCGCCAATAGCCCAGGCCCAACGCCTGAGCGGCCTCGACCTGGCCATCGGGCAAAGCCTGCAGGCCGCCGCGCACCGCCTCGGCCATGTAGGCGGCGATCACGAAGGCAAGGCCGATCACGGCGCGCGCCAGGCGGTCCACGTTGAAGCCGGTCGGCATGATCAGCGGCAGCAGCAGGGACGCGAGGAAGATCACGGTGATGATCGGCACGCCGCGCCAGAACTCGATGAACACGATCGAAGCGAAGCGGATCATCGGCAGGCGCGAGCGGCGGCCGAGCGCCAGCAGGATGCCGAGCGGGATGGCGATCAGGCCGGCATAGATCGCAAGAAAGAGCGTCAGCATCAGCCCGCCCCACTCGCGCGTCTCGACAATCCTGAGGCCGAGGCCGCCATAGAGCAGCCAGACGCCGAGCGGCGGCAGGATGACCAGGGTCGCGATTGCCGCCTCCCGGCGCCGCGGCAGACGCCGCCACGACAGCGCCACCGCCGCGCCCACCGCGAGCACGCCCAGCAGATCGACGCGCCAGCGCTCGGGCACGGGATACTGGCCGTACATGAACTGGCTGAAGCGGGCGCGGATGAAGACCCAGCAGGCGCCGGCGCTGGTGCAATCCTCACGCGAAGTGCCGCGCCAGTTGGCCTCGACCAGCAGCCAGTCGACCAGCGGCAGCGAGATGCGCCACACGACGTAGAGGCAGAGGAACGACACGGCGATATCGACCGGCGTCGCGAACAGGCGCTGCCGCAGCGTCGCCAGCCAGCCGGGCAACGGACGCGCCGCTCTCATCTCGTCACCAGGCGGTGGCGGGCGTTGAACCAGTTCATGAACGCCGACACGGCGAGCCCGATGGCGAGATAGATGCCGAGCGTGATGGCGATGATCTCGATCGCCTGACCGGTGGCGACCAGGGCCGAGCCCATGAACACCGCCACGATCTCGGGGTAAGCGATCGCCGCCCCAAGCGACGAATTCTTGATCAAATTGAGGTACTGGCTGGTGATCGGCGGGATGATCACCGGCATGGCCTGCGGGATCACGACCAGGCGCACGACCCGGCCGGGCGTGAGCCCAAGCGCCCGCGCCGCATCGATCTGGCCCTGCCGCACCGACTGGACGCCACCGCGCACGACCTCGGCGATGAAGCCCGCGGTGTAGGTCGACAGTGCCATGAACAAGGCCACGAACTCCGGCACCAGCACGAAGCCGCCGCGATAGTTGAAGCCGCGCAAGGTCGGCACGTCCCAGCTCGTGGCGGCAGCCGCGACGGCCAAGGCGGCGATCGGCAACAGACCGCACAGCACGAACCCCACCATCCAGGTCGGGAAGTCCCGGCCGGTTCGCGACTGGCGGGCCTTGGCCCAGCGGGCGAGCCCGATCTGCACCACGATCAAGAGCGCGATTGCCAACAGCGCGAGCTGGAAGCCCGTCGTTTCGTTCGGCAGCGGGATCGACAGGCCGCGGCGATTGAGGAACACAACACCGAGGAAATCGTAGCTTTCCTTGGGCGTCGGCAGGGCCGCCAACACGCCGAAGTACCAGAACAAGACGAAGAACAGCAGCGGGATGTTGCGGACGAACTCGATATAGACGGCGGCGAGAGTGGACAGCAGCCAGTTGTGCGACAGCCGCATCAGGCCGACGGTGAACCCGATCACCGTCGCCACGACGATGGCGGCGGCGGAGACCAGGATGGTGTTGACGATGCCGGTCCACAGCAGCGCCAGGATCGTGTCGCTGGGCTTGTAGCCGGTGATGTTGAACGGCACTTCGATGCCGGAATCGCGCCACAGGAACTGGAACCCCGACGCGATACCGGCCTTCACCATGTTGTCCGCGGCATTGCGCACGAAGAACACAACCACCACGACCAGGCCCACGCTCGCCAGGACCTGCCACAGCACGTCGCGCACCTTGCGGTCGCGGAAGAACTTCACAAGGCCCTCATGCTGAGGAGCGAGCTAGGGCGCATCAGATGCGCCCCAAGCGAGCGTCTCGAAGCATGGGCCAAAGGCATGTGCTCGCGTCCCACCCTTCGAGACGCAGCCCTACAGGCTGCTCCTCAGGGTGAGGTGACTCACTGGAACGGCGGCGAAAAGAGCAGGCCACCTTTGGTCCATAGCTCGTTGGCGCCGCGCTTCAGCTTGAGCGGCGAGCCCATGCCCACGGTGCGCTCGTAGCTTTCGCCGTAATTCCCGACCTGCTTGATGGCGTTGAACATCCAGTCATCGGAGAGGCCCATCATCTGGCCGAACTTGCCTTCGGCGCCGAGCAGACGGCGGACCTCGGAGCTCGTCGACTTGGCCTTCATCTCCTCGACATTCTTCGACGTCACACCCAGCGCCTCGGCGGCGATGGTGCCGTTCAGCACCCAGCGCACGACGAGCTGCCAGCGCTCGTCGCCCCAGCGCGTCACCGGCCCCTGCGGATCGTTGGAGATGATCTCGGTCAGGATCTGATGCTCGTTGGGGTCCTTGAACTTGATGCGCTGACCCGCCAGCGCGCCGATACCCGCGGTGTAGGCATCGCAGCGGCCCTGGTCGTAGGCCGAGATGGCATCGTCGTTCTTCTGGAAGTTGATGATGGTGACCTTGAGGTTGCGTTCACGGAACCAGTCGGCCGCCGTCTTCTCCTCGGTCGACCCGGCAGCGACGCAGATCGTGGCGTCGGCCAGGTCCTTGACCGCCGCGACCTTGGCCTTGGTACGCACGACGAAGGTCTGGCCCTCGTAGAAGTTGATGCCCTGGAAGTTCACGCCAAGCGTTGCGTTGCGCGAGAAGGTGATCGTGGTGTTGCGCGACAAGAGGTCGACCTGACCCGACTGCAGCACGGCCCAGCGCTGCTGAACCGAGGTCGGCGTGAACTTGACCTTGGTGGCGTCGCCCAGCACGGCCGCCGCCAGCGACTTGCAGTAGTCGACGTCGAGCCCCGTCCATTCGCCCTTGTCGTTGGCGAACGAGAAGCCCGGCAGGCCAAGATGCACGCCGCACTCGATGTGGCCGCGCGCCTTGATGGCGTCGAGCGTCGGGCTGGGGGCGAGCTGCTGCGCCGAGGCGGCAGAAGCCGTAAAAAAGGCCGCCAGAGCGGCAATGCGGCAGACGGTCTTCATCGCAAAAACTTCCCCTCGAAGACAGGCAATGCAGATACCCGTCGGATAGCGTAACAACCCAGCCATGGCGAGCAAATTGCACCTCGAACTGGCGTTGATGCCCGAGGGGTGGCGACGCGATGTCTTGGTCAGGATCGACCACGGCGTCATCCTGGGTATCGAGGAGCCCGGCGGCGGCGAGGCCCAGCGGGTGTCCGGCATCGCGCTGCCCGGCCTGCCCAACTTGCACAGCCACGCCTTCCAACGCGCCATGGCGGGACTGACCGAGCGGCGCGGCAGCGAAGCCGATTCGTTCTGGACTTGGCGCGAGGCGATGTACCGCTTCGTCGAACGGCTGGGGCCCGACGAGCTCGAGGCGATCGCGGCCTTTGCCTACATGGAAATGCTCGAGGCAGGGTTCACCTGGGTGGCGGAGTTCCACTACCTGCATCACCAGCCCGACGGCCGGCCCTACGACAATGTGGCCGAGATGTCCGAGCGCATCGTAGCGGCGGCTGATGCCGCCGGCATCGGCCTCACGCTCCTGCCAGTGCTCTATCGCCAGAGCGGATTCTGGGGCAAGCCGCCGACGCCCGCGCAGCGCCGCTTCGTGTGCGATCGTGACCGCTACGCACGCCTGATGGAGACCCGGGTGCCCGGCGGCAACATCGGCATCGCGCCGCATTCACTGCGGGCCGTCACGCTGGATGACCTGCAATGGGCGGCTCTCACGTGGCACGGCCTGCCGGCACACATCCATGTTGCCGAGCAGACGCGCGAGGTCGAAGACTGTCTCGCCGCCCATGGCCGGCGGCCGATCGACCTGCTGCTCGACACTGTCGAGAGCGATGCCCGCCGCTGGTGCCTGGTCCACGCTACGCACTCCGACGCCGCAGAACTGGCGCGCATGGCAAAGGCCAAGGCAACGGTCGGACTCTGTCCCATCACCGAAGCCAATCTCGGAGACGGCCTGTTCGACGTTCCAGCGTTCCTGGCCGCTGATGGCCGGTTCGGTATCGGCTCGGATTCCCTGATCCGCATCTCGGCCGCCGACGAGCTGCGCACATTGGAATACGGCCAGCGACTGACCCACCGGCGGCGCAATGTGCTGGGCGAAGCGGCGCGCTCGACCGGCCGCCGACTGTTCGAGGCGGCGTTGGCCGGCGGCGCTTCTGCAACCGACAACGAGAATGTGGGCGGCATCAGCCCGGGCAAGCGCGCCGACCTCATCGTGCTCGATCGTGACCATCCCGCGTTCACCGCCGCGCAGGACGATGCCCTGCTCGATGCCTGGCTGTTCGCCGCCGACAACACTGCAATCAAGACCGTCTATTGCCGTGGCGTGCCAGTCGTGCAGAACGGTCGCCATGTCGCGCGCGATGAACTCGCCCAGCGCTATCGCAAGGCCTTGAGCCGACTCGCCTGAGGCGCTTTCCGCTTCTTCCGACCGGTGCTAGAACGCGCCGAATCGTTTTTGGGAGGATGAGATGGTGACCGAGATCGGCCATTACGTCGGCAACGCGCGCGTGGCGGGCAAGAGCGGCCGTGCCGGCGACGTCACCAACCCGGCGACCGGCGAGATTACCGGCAAGGTGGCCTTCGCCTCGGAAGCGGAAATCGATGCCGCGGTGCAGATTGCAAAGAAGGCGCAGCTTGCCTGGGCGGCGACGCCGCCGCTGCGCCGGCAGCGCGTCATGTTCAACCTCAAGAGCCTGATGGAGAAGCGCCTCGACGATCTGGCGCGCCTGATGTCGCTCGAGCACGGCAAGACCTTCGACGACGCCAAGGGCGAAGTCGGCCGCGGCCTGGAAGTCGTCGAGTTCGCCTGCGGCATCGCCCATCACATGAAAGGCGATTTTACCGAGCAGGTCGCGACCGACATGGATTCCTGGTCGATCCGCCAGCCGCTCGGCGTCGTGGCCGGCATCACGCCCTTCAACTTCCCCATCATGATCCCGTGCTGGATGGGCGCCATGGCGGTGGCCTGCGGCAACGCGTTCGTCCTTAAGCCGTCGGAGAAGGACCCCAGCGCGCCGATGCTGCTCGCCGAGCTGTTCGCCGAGGCGGGGCTGCCGGCCGGCATCTTCCAGGTGCTGAACGGCGACAAGGTCGCGGTCGATGCGCTCCTGAAGCATCCCGACGTGCCGGCGATCTCCTTCGTCGGTTCCACTGCGATCGGCGAGTACGTCTATCACCAGGGCACCGAGCGCAATAAGCGCGTGCAGGCGCTGTGCGGCGCCAAGAACCACATGGTGATCATGCCAGACGCCGACCTCGACCAGGCGACCGACGCGCTGATCGGCGCGGGCTATGGCGCGGCGGGCGAGCGCTGCATGGCGATCTCGGTGGCCGTCGCCGTTGGCGATGTCGGCGACAAGCTTCTGGCCAAGCTGGCGCCGCGCGTGCAGGCGCTGAAGGTGGGACCGGGCCTCGACCCGCAGTCGGAGATGGGCCCGCTGGTGACGCGCCAGCATCGCGACAAGGTCATGGGCTACGTCGACCAGGGCGTGAAGGAAGGCGCCAAGCTGGTGGTCGACGGCCGCGGGCTGAAGCTGCAGGGCTACGAGAACGGCAACTTCATGGGCGGCTGCCTGTTCGACAACGTCACCATGGACATGACGATCTACAAGGACGAGATCTTCGGGCCGGTGCTGTCGGTCGTGCGCTCCAAGAGTTTCGACGAGGCGATCGGGCTGGTGAACGACCATGCCTACGGCAACGGCACGGCGATCTTCACGCGCGACGGCGACGCCGCCCGCGCCTTCGCCAACAACGTCAAGATCGGCATGGTCGGCATCAATGTGCCGATCCCGGTGCCGGTCGCCTATCACAGCTTCGGCGGCTGGAAGGCCTCGATCTTCGGCGACCATGGCATCTACGGCATGGAAGGCGTGCGCTTCTACACCAAGCTCAAGACCGTGACCGCGCGCTGGCCGACCGGCATCCGGGCCGGCGCGGAATTCGCGTTCAAGGCAAGGAATTGACGCGCAGCGTCATTTCTTCTCGATGTTCCAGAAGATCGTCACCGGCGATTCGAGCATGCCGTTGACGTTCTTGCGCATCGCCACCGGCGAATACCACTGGCCGAGGAAGGCGTGGGTCGGATTCTCCGACACCCGCACCTGCATGGCGATCGCGAGATCCTTGCGCTTGGCGACGTCGGTCTCGTCGGCGAAGGCGGTGCGCAGCTTCACCAGCTCGTCGTCCTTGGGCCAGCCGAACCAAGCATTCTCGCCGATCGCGTTTATGTAGGTGTTGGCCAGCGGATCGACGATGTCGACCGAAGCCGACGACGTCAGGAAGGCGTTCCAGCCTCCCTTGTCGGGCGGATCCTTGCGGGCGCGGCGGCTGACCAGGGTCTGCCAGTCCATCGACTGCATGTCGACCTTCATACCGGCCTTCTCGAGCAACGCCTTGGCAACCGGCGCGAGGTTGGCCAGCACATAAAGATCGGTCGAGTGCATCAGCACCACCGGCGTGCCGTCGTAGCCACCCTCCTTCAGGAGCTCGCGGGCCTTGTTGAAATTGGAATCGAACTTGTCCTCGAAGCCCTTGAAGCTCGCGAACGGCGTGTCGCACATGAACATCGCCTTGCAGGTCTTGTAGTACTTCGGATCGCCGATCACGCCGTCGAGAAAGTCCTTCTGGTTGAAGGCGTAGAGCGCAGCCTGGCGGATCTTGGCGTTGTCGAACGGCTTGAAGAGCTGGTTGAAGCGGAAGATGTACTGGTTGCCCCACTTGTTGAGGGTCACGAGCTTGATGTTCTTGTCGGCCTCCATGACCTTGAACAGGTCGTGCTGGGGCGTCTCGATGATGTCGATCTCGCCCTTGAGCAGCGCGTTCAGCGCGGTCTGCTGTTCGGGGATCGCCACCCATTCGACGCGGTCGACCTTCGCGATCTTGCCGCCGGCCAGGCCCGAGGCGGGCTCGGCGCGCGGCTTGTATTTGGGGTTTTTGACGTAGACCGTCTTGTCGCCGGGCTTCCATTCCTCCTTGACGAAGATGAACGGCCCCGAGCCCGTGGTGTCCTCGATCTGCTTGAAGGGATCGGTCTCGGCGACGCGCTTGGGCATGATGAAGGGAGCGCCCGAGGGCTGGCCCAGCGCCTGCAGCATGATGCCGGTCGGCGCCTTGAGCTGGATCTGGAAGGTCTTGGGATCGAGCGCCTTCACGTCGGCGACCTTGGTCCACAGCAACTGGCCATACGGCATGCGCACCGCCCATCGCTTCAGGGACGGCACCACGTCCTCGGCGGTGACCGGCGTGCCGTCATGGAACTCCAGGCCGTCGCGCAAGGTGAAGGTCCAGGTGAGCTTGTCGTCGGAGGTCGTCCACTTGTCGACCATCTGCGGCTTGACCTCGAGGTTGCCGTCCAGCGAGAACAGCGTGTCGTAGATCATGTAGCCGTGGTTGCGCACGATGTACGCGGTGGTCCAGATCGGATCGATGATCTTTAGGTCGGAGTGATTGACGACCCTGAGCGTCGTCTGCGCCTGGGCAATGCCCGTCAATCCAAGCAACAACGCCACAACCAAGCCAAGTGTACGCTTGCCCATGCCCGCCTCCCTAAAGGCTACGTCGCCTATGTCACACGGCTGTCCTCGATCACCATACCTGCCGCCTTTTCGGCGATCATGATTGTCGGCGTGTTTGTGTTGCCCGAGGTTATGGTCGGCATCACCGACGCGTCAATCACCCGCAGGCGCTCCAGCCCGAAGAGGCGCAGGCGCTCGTCGACCACCGCCAGCGGATCGGAGGGCAGACCCATCTTGGCCGTGCCGATGGGATGGAAGATCGTGGTGCCGATGTCGCCGGCGGCCTTGGCCAGCGCGGCCTCGTCGTCGCCGACGGCCGGCCCGGGCAGGTACTCCTCGGGCTTGTAGGGCTGCATCGCCGGCTGGCGCATCAGCCGGCGCGTGACGCGGATGGCGTCGGCGGCGACCCGCCGGTCCTCCGGTGTCGACAGATAATTGGGCGCGATCATCGGCTTGTCGGCCGGATCGGCCGAACGCAGGCGGATGGTGCCGCGCGAGGTCGGACGGAGATTGCAGGCGCTGACCGTGATCGCGGGAAAGCGATGGAGCGGCTCACCGAACTTGTCGAGCGACAGCGGTTGGACATGGAACTCGATGTTGGCGCGCTCGTGGTCCGGCGACGACATGGTGAAGATGCCGAGCTGCGACGGCGCCATGGTCAGCGGTCCGGTCCGGAACAGCGCATACTCCAGTCCCATCCGTGCGCGGCCGATCAGCGAATGATAGGTCGCGTTCAGCGTCTTGACGCCCTGCACCTTGAAGATCGCGCGCTGCTGCAGATGGTCCTGCAGATTGCGCCCGACGCCCTGCCGGTCGAGCACCGACGCGATACCGTGCCCGCTCAGCCAATCGGCCGGCCCGACGCCGGAAAGCTGCAGGATCTGCGGAGAGTTGACGGCGCCCGCCGACAGGATCACCTCGCCGCGCGCGCGGGCCTCGACGAGCCGCCCGCCCTTACCGCTACCTTGGCGAAACCGCACGCCGACGGCGCGCTTGCCGTCGAAGACGACCTTCTCGACGAGGACGCCGGTCTCGAGCCGCAGGTTGGGGCGATTGAGGACCGGCTTCAGGAAGGCCCCTGCCGCCGACATGCGCAGGCCGCGCTTCTGGTTGACATGGAAGTAGCTGACGCCGTTGTTGTCGCCCGTGTTGAAGTCGGACGTCGCGGGAATGCCCATCTCGACCGCGGCCTTGGCAACCGCATTCAGCACATCCCACTGCACGCGCGGCTCCTCGACGCGCCATTCGCCGCTGCCGCCATGATGCTCGGTGTCGCCGAGGAAGTGACCGTCCAGCTTCTTGAAGATGGGCCGTACGTCGTCCCAGCCCCAGCCGGTGAGGCCGAGCTGTCGCCAGTGGTCGTAGTCCAGAGCCTGGCCGCGCATCGAGATCATGCCGTTGATGGCCGAGCAGCCACCGATCACCTTGCCGCGCGGATAGTTCAGCGCGCGGCCGTTGAGGCCGGGCTCCTTCTCCGTCTGGAACATCCAGTCGGCGCGCGGGTTGCCCATGGCGAAGAGATAGCCGACTGGAATGTGGAACCAGATCCAGTTGTCCCGCCCACCGGCCTCGAGGATCAGGACGCGCTTCTGCGCATCGGCAGACAGCCGATTGGCGAGCACGCAGCCGGCCGAGCCGGCGCCGACGATGATGTAGTCGAAGTCGCCTTCGAGGCGGGTAGCTGCTTCAGCGGTCATTGCCCCCTACATAGCGCGTGATGCCGGGATTATCCCAGTCGCACCACGGAGCTCGCTGGCCAAGAAAAATATGCTCGACCGGCCGCACGCCGGGATCGTCGTCGAGCAGGGCGACGCGCAACAGGATATTGGGTTCGCCGGGATGCTCGGCGATGAGCTGAGAGCCACAGACCGAGCAGAACTGGCGGTTCTTGCCGGGCGAGGATTCGTAGATGCTGGTCTTGTCCTCGCCGCGCAGCCAACGGAAGCCCGCACGCGGCACCGACGCGTAAACATTGAAGGCCGAGGCATGCGCCTTGCGGCAGGACGGACAGGAGCACATGCCGATGCGCAATCCCGACGGCGGTGGCATGGCCTCGTAGGCGACGGCGCCGCAGAGACAGCTTCCCTTCATCATGTCCTCCGTCAGATCTGCGAGTAGCCGGAGCCGACCGCATCGATGCCGCGGCCGACGCCTTTGTCGATCCAGCCGAACTCCTTCAGGATCTGCTGGCTGTAGGTGACGCGGCCGTTGACCTTCTCGGCCGGCTCGCTGGCCAGCAGCAATGCCGCGCGCGCCATCATCGAAGGCGGCTCGCCGCGCGGATCGTCGAGGCCACTGACCAGCTTGTGATAGACCGTGCCCGGTGTCGGCACGACGCGCGACGGCGACACGCAGGCGACAGCAATGCCACCGTGATGGGAGACCTCCTGGCCGAGACCCTGGGTGAAGCGCTCGAGCGCCGCCTTGCTCGCGCCATACATCACGCCGCCGCGCACCGCCTGGTCCTTGTAGGGCCCGCGACCGGGACCGATCGCCGAACCGGAGCTGATGTTGACGATGGCGCCGCGACCCTTGGCGATCATGTCGGGCAAAACCGCCTTCGACAAAATGAACGGCGCGTGGACGTTGACGGCAAAGGCCTTGATCCAGCGGCTGGTCGGGTACTCCACCGTCGGGATGTAGTAATTGAGCGCCGCGTTGTTCACCAAGGTGTCGATATGGCCGTAAGCAACTCGTGCCGCCTCAACCAGCCGGAGGCACTCGGCTTCGGATGAGATGTCCGCGGCAACCGCCGTCGCCTGGCCGCCGGCAGCCTTGATGGCGGCTACCGTGCTCGCGAGCGAGCCCTTCAGTTGATGGTCGCCCTCGTTCATCGTCCGCGCCACGCAGACGACCTTGGCGCCTTCCGCAGCGAACAGTTCGGCGATCGCCTGACCGATACCGCGGCTGGCGCCGGTGACGATGGCAACCCGTCCCGTCATCTTCTGCATGGCTGCCTCCTGTTGCCTGTCGAAATCATGGGCCTGTCGAAAACCCGACCCGGAGCCCTTGCCGGACAACCCAACAGGCGCGCACAATTCGGCAATTAAGGGAGCGACGCATGCAGTACAACCGCATTTCTGCCGACTGCCATCTCGACCTGCCCTGGATGCCGCCGGACCTGTTCACGTCGATGGCCTCGCGCGAGATGAAGGATCGCATGCCGTACGTCGTCGACAGCGACGAAGGGCCGAAATGGACGGCCAAGAACGGCGCCGGCTTCGGCTTCAAGAACGGCGTTGGCCCGGCCGGCAGCAAGTACGTCAAGGGCAAGCATCACCGCGTGGACGTGATGGCCGAGACCGGCCTCTACGAGGACGGCGCCAAGGACATCCGGCGCGTCTCCGATCCGCATCTGCGCATCAAGGACCTCGACCGCGACGGCGTCGACGCCGAGGTGATCTACGGCATCCTGGGCGCGGCCGGACGCCTGAACGACAAGGATGCCGCCAACGAGATGCTGCGCATCTACAACGATTGGCTGAAGGCTTTCTGCAGCCACTATCCCGACCGGCATATCGGGCTCGCCTGCCTGCCCTACGGCGACATCGATGCGGCGGTGAAGGAGATCTATCGCGTCGCCAAGATGGGCATCAAGGGCCTCGAGCTCTCCTGCTCGTGGGACATGGAGCCGATGTGGCATCCGATGTGGGAGCCGCTGTGGAAGGCGGTGAACGACGTGCAGCTGCCGCTGCACTTCCACACCTTTCCCAACGTGCCGCCCGATATGATCGGCAAGTATCCCGGCCGCGTCGGCCGCTCGGTGTTCTTCACCGTGGTATCCGGCTTCCAGATGAACCTGGTGAACATCCTGGCGGCGATCATCGCGGCCAACGTGCTGGAGCGCTATCCCAACATCCGCATCGCCTTCGGCGAATCGGGCTGCGGCTGGATCCCCTATGCGCTCGACCGCATGGACTTCGAATGGGAGGACCGCTTCACCGACCTCGGGCTGAAGATGAAGCCATCCGACTACTGGCGCCGCCAGTGCAAGGCCACGTTCCAGTTCGACCGCATCGGCGCCAAGCTGATCGACGACATGGGCGCGGAAAGCCTGATGTGGGGCTCGGACTACCCGCACGGCGACGGCGTGTGGCCGAACTCGACGCAGTACATCAAGGAGCAATTCGCCGAGGTCTCGCCCGAGGTGACCAAGATGATCACCTGCACCAATGCCGGGAAGTTCTACGGGCTGATCAACTGAGCCTGGCGACGGCGTCGGCATCAATTCCCGACCGCGCAGTTGCCTGCGCGGTCGTTTCGTTTGCGGGCGCCCAAGCTGGTAAACTGCAGTATTTCGCCAATGGAACGATCGCGCGATACTGAGCCATGAGCGACACGCCCCGACGAAGCGCGGCGGCGCTCGCCGCGGCGCCGGCAGAAAGCCACTCCTCACCTCGGAGCAAAGGCTGGAAATAGGTGCGATCATCCACGATGTACTTTGGCGAGAGACGCGCGCTCGCTCTGACAAAGCGCTACAGGCCATACTTGCAGAGGACGACCTGCCCATGCTGTGGGCGGATTTGGATCGAACGCGGGATGCCCATCCTGACGTTCTCGACAGGCAGTTGGGGGATATCCAGGCAGCAATCGAGGAGGGAATTCTACAGGGCCGGCGTTATTTTCCTGGCCCTCTCAGAATCGCGCCCGGCATTCGCCGGTCAGTTATTCGGCGCGTGGCTCTTGCCGCCTCCCAGCGCTGGCATCTGACGGTTTCAGAGCGCATGGCCGAACGCTGCCTCGAAGAATTTCGGGCGCTCAAAGCCAATGTCGATGCCGACATGGCCGACTATGTGCCGGACATCGACAATCCCGACAAAGATTGAATTTGGTGCACGCCGCCCAAGAGGCCAAAGGGTGAAGGCGTAGAGTGCTCCGTTAACCGCCACGAACTTCATTGGCGGTTGGAGATGCACTGATGTTCAATCGTTACTTTCGTCCCTTCGTGCCTGGATTTCACCTCAGGCCCGAGAACGACGTGCGGGGTTTTAACCTCGAGGACGACAGCTTTCCGAGCGTCAGCACCTGGCCTTATGGCATGCCATCGAGACCGGTGGCACCAAGTTCTTCCAGCACGGCGCTTGTGCGCCAAATCCTCAACTCTTCCACGCCGAGTCCGCAACTCTTTGCTCGGTCGTTCCCGCCGACCGGCTTGGCCGGCTTCCGAGCCGCAACACAGGACGATGTCCCTGGCTTCAACCTTCGGGTTGAAGATTCCGTGCCGGGTGGCCCGATCGAAGGCGATAGCGGTGTACCGCGCCAGGGCACGCCTTGGTTCGACGGGACGCTTCCGCAATCTGCGGTTCCCACGTGGCCCCATCAGCCTCCGACAATGCCATTGCCGTGGACGGCCTTCGATTCGCTGACCGGACAACGCACCGCGCCCTACGCAGCGCCCTATGTCGACGGGACGAGCGCGCCACGGGATCCAAGCACTGATGCACCGCCCGATGCTGAAGAATGGCCATCCGCTGATGCAGAAGAGTGGCCATCATCTGACACTGAAGAATGGCCCGCTTCTAACACCGACGCGCAGTCGCAGACGCCCAGCACCGTCCCTGCTCGGGTTCCTAACGCCCAACAGGCGGTTCAACAAGCAACATGGAGAATCCAACCTCCCGCACCGATGAGAGGCCAAGTGTATTCCGAAATAGGTGGGCACATGAACTTGGACGATTCACGCAATGCGCCAATGGCACTGCCAAACCTCGCAGCGCCGTGGGTCGCTTCAATCGCAGATAACAACTTCGTCCTAGCAAACGCTCGTAATGACGCTGTGCGCGAGCACGCACCTAGCAATCGCAGTTCGTCCTTTGACCAAGAGCCGATCTTTAGCGTCGGGCTCAAGGACGTGGTCGCCCGCAAAGAGGCACCGGCCACAACTGGCACCCGCAGCTCCGTAGTCGCAAGCTTTCCCGCCATCGCATCCGAGAATGCGCCCTATCAGTCATATGGCACCAACTCCGCTCGGCCGACAAACATTCAGTACGGAGATCAGCCGGTCGGCCCAGCGGTCGCCTACCCGTATCCTGCCCGCAACCTACCCTTGCAGCTCGCAAATCTGTCTGAGGTCAACAATCAAGGGGCCCCAAGCAGCAGCGCTTCAATGTCAGACGCATATCCCGAGCCACTGATTCCCGGGGCGCAATATGCCCAGGTCATTCAGCAGAACAATGTCATACTAGGCAATCCAAGGATCGATCGTACAACCGACCGTCTCCTTTCCATCCTTACTGAGACCGTCGAGTCACTAGGTGTCGGCTCAGGACCAATTTTCGGCATCGAGGCACACTTTGAGTTCGCAAAGCGGGTTAGAGCGCTGAACATTCCCGGCATCCGCGAGGAGGGAGTCGAGCAGAGCTTCGACGTGGGACGTATAGTCCGATATGGGCTAGAGGGGAGTGTGAGAACCGATATTGTTTTGCGCGATCCATCTGGAATTCCGATCGCCATCTATGATCTCAAGACCGGGAATGCCAAGTTAACGCCATCGCGAGTTCAGGAGCTTAGGGACGCAGTAAAACGAAAGGACATTCCCGTGATCGAACTTCGATATGCGAGCGGAAACGCAATCCTCAGATGAGCATCCAACGCGCCACACTTCGGCTTATACAACGCAAGCTGAGAGGTACACAGCTTTGTAAGGACGTTCTGGTTGTTCTTCCGACCGAACACATCCTAAGAGGCTTTCTGTTTGAACGAACCACCGTGAAGGAGATGTACTATCTCTGGCGAGTAATCATGCCGCTATACCTACCAACCAATACAATCATCTTGGACTACAGTAAGAGGATATCGGACGGTGAACCGGTCCACTTAACTCGGTCCAAATTGAGTGAAGCCGCGGAGCGCATCGCAGCTTCCATGTCTCCTGGACATTTAAGCTATCTTCGCAAAGTTAAGGGGCCGAAGGAGTTCTTAGAGCACGTCAACTGGATGGCCGGCAATACGATGGTGAATTTTAGGATGGACCTTGCCTTGACCCACTACATGGTTGGGAATGTGCATGAGTGCATTAAGGTATTTGAGAGTATTTCCCTGGAAGATCTGCCTCCCAAGTTGCACAATCACGTCGTCCCCTTTGTTACGGAGTTGAGAACAAGCCCTGAAGACGCAGCTTCTAGAGTTCAGTTGTGGGAGCGAGATAATATCGAAAGGCTGGGCTTGGGCGATGCTGTGGTTAATGCACCAACGCCGGCAAGTTCGAGGTCTTGATCAACCAAACCGGTGGAAACAGTTCATACCAACAAAGCGGATTCTCGAAACACACGTTACGCGCCGTCGGCCTATACAGATCCAGGCACCGCGGGGAACGGTGCCGGGGTTGTGGGGACGCGGTCGCGCGTGGAAGCGCACGGCTCAACGTTGGGGGGTTGAAATGCGCATCAACAAGGATTTCGGGATCGCCGCCGGCCTGGTCATCGGGGCACTGACCATCGTTCAAGTGCTGATCGCGACGCTGGAAGCGCTGGCTCACCACGGCTAGCGCGGTGGCCTAGTGACCGGCGTCGACCTTCTTGGCCGACGACAGGCGGTCGATGTAGGTGAGGACCAGGGCCGACAGCACGAAGGCCAGGTGCATGATGATCAGCACGTAGAGCTTGTCGTTGGCGACCGTATTGGCCTCGAGAAAGCGCTGCAGCAGATGGATCGAGGAGATCGCCACGATCGAACTCGCCAGCTTGATCTTGATCGATCCGGCATCGAGCTTGCCGAACCAGCTCAGCTTGTCGGTCGTGATGTCGGAGTCGATATGGCTGACGAAGTTCTCGTAGCCCGAGATGATCACCATGACCACGAGATTGGCGACCAGAATGAGGTCGACCAGGGACAGCACGGCGAGCACAAGGTCACCTTCCTCGACGATCAGAGCCCGCTGCACCAGGTCCCACAGCTTGAAGGGGAACTTCACCACCACCACGCCGAGAACGAACATCAACCCGATATAGAGCGGCGCCTGCAGCCATCGGCTGCCCATGATCAGGGACTCGATGCCGCGCTCCAGTTGCCTGGCGAACGAAGGCCGGTCGGCCATCGTCAGCTGAACGCCTTGAAGGTGATGAGGGTGAAGGTGTCCTTCACGCCGGCCAGCGTCTGGATCTGGCTGGTGACGAAATGGCCGATGTCGGTCTTGTCGTCGAGATAGCACTTCATGAGAAGGTCGTACTGGCCCGAGGTCGAGTAGACCTCCGACACCCGCTCGACACCGCAAGCATCGTCGGCCACGTCGTAGGCCTTACCGAGCTCGCATTTCACCATGATGAAGATGGTCTGCATGGTCCCCTGCGTTCCGGGGACCACTCTAGCGCGGCGAACGGGCGAGGAAAGCGGGCACATGATCGCCGAGGCCTACGGGCGAGGCTTCGTCGCGACCACCATCGCGACCCTCGTGCCGACGCTCGCGGCGTTCCGGCCGATGATCCGGCTTCGGCTCGCGATGCGGCCGCTCGCGGCGGGACTCCGACCGATGCTCGTCCCTTCGTTCGGAACGGGCCTCGGAACTCGGCTGGGTGCGATGCTCCGCCCGGTGCTCGGGCTCCGGCCGATGCCGGGGTTCACGATGTTCGCGCGGCTCGCGATGCTCACGGGTCTCGCGCGGCTCCTTGGCCTCGCGGCGAGGCCTGTCACCGCCTCGGCCACCGGCCCGCTCACCAGCGCGACCACGGCCCCGGCCGCGCCCGCGGCGACGGCCATCCGACGCCTCGAAGGCCACGGTGTCCATGCCCGGCACCTCGATGCGCGGGATCTCGGTGCCGATCAGCTTTTCGATCGCCTCGACGAGAACGCCCTCCTCGGGCGACGCCAGGGTGAAGGAGTGGCCGGTCTTGCCGGCGCGGCCGGTGCGGCCGATGCGATGGACGTAGTCCTCGGGCGAGAACGGCACGTCAAAATTGAAGACGTGGCTCATGTCGACGATGTCGAGGCCGCGGGCGGCGACGTCGGAAGCGACCAGGATCTGGATCTCGCCCTGCTTGAAGCGATCGAGCGTCTCCATGCGGGCCGGCTGGCTCATGTCGCCGTGCAAGGCACCGGCATTGAAGCCGTGCTTCTTCAGCGAAGCGAGCAACGTAACCACATCGCGCTTGCGGTTGCAGAACACGATGGCGTTCTTGACGTCCTGACTCTTGATCAGCCGGCGCAAGGCTTCGCGCTTCTCGTCCTCGGGCACAATGCTCAGGCCCTGGACGATGTTGGTCCCGGCCGAGGCTGGCGGCGAAACGCTCACTTCCTTGGGATTGCTGAGGAAGCGATCGGCGAGCCGCCGGATCTCCGGCGGCATGGTGGCCGAGAAGAACAGCGTCTGGCGCATCGGCGAGAGCAGGCCGACGATGCGCTCGACATCGGGAATGAAGCCCATGTCGAGCATGCGATCGGCTTCGTCGATTACCAGGATCTTCACGTCGTTCAGCAGGATGCCGCCGCGCTCGACGTGGTCGAGCAGACGGCCTGGGGTGGCGATCAGGACGTCGGCGCCCTTCTCCAGCGCCCGCTCCTGGTCGGGGAAGCTCACACCGCCGATTAGCAGCGCCATGTTGAGCTTGTGGTTCTTGCCGTAGATCTCGAAGTTCTCGGCCACCTGGGCGGCCAATTCACGCGTCGGCTCCAGGATGAGCGTCCGCGGCATGCGCGACTTGGCGCGGCCCTCGGACAGAATATCGATCATCGGGAGGACGAAGGAGGCGGTCTTGCCGGTGCCCGTCTGGGCGCATCCGAGGACATCGCGGCCCATCAGGACGATGGGGATGGCCTTTTCCTGGATTGGGGTGGGCTCGGTATAGCCCTTGTCAGCGACTGCCTGTAGTACCGGGGCGCTCAGCCCCAAACTCTCAAAACTCATTTAATTTCCGTGACTTAGTCCATTCTTCCGCTGGACTGTGGAGCGGTCTCCTCTAGGCCTGAAGATTCGGTCCGGACCGCTGGCGGCCCTCATATGAGCCTTGGCCTCGCTTAAGTCAATGCAGCCTGCCTGCGCAGCTGCGTCGCGCACGGCTTAGGGCTTGAGCTCGATCTCGACGAAAACGAACTCGAAGCTGTTGGGATTGATGACGTCGTGCTCGACGCCGATCTGGCGGGCATAGGACACGCCGGACCGCAGGGGCGCGGGAACCGTCGCCTTGCCGTCAAAAATGTGCAATTCGCCGCTCGTGACCGGCACGACGACATAGTCGTGGTTATGACGGTGCCAGCCGGTGTGGCCGCCGGGCGGAAAGCGCCATTCGGTGACGATGACCCGGTCGTTCTCGACCTGGACGGTGGGCTTCGCGAGCGGACGCTGATCGGTATTCATGGCGAAAACCTAATGCGATACGCGGCTTTTGTCAGGTGACACGCGGCTGCACCTTGCTAAATGTGCATATGCACGTGTAGAGAGGCCCATGTCTCATCCCCTCCTGACCGCGCCGATCGGCATCAGCCTATGGCGGCTCGCCGCCCCCACCACCGCCGTGATGGTGGCGCAGACCTTCGTGGCTATCGCCGAGACCTTCATCTTCGGCAAACTCGGCACCGAGGCGCTGGCAGGCTTCGCCCTGGTTTTCCCCTTCATGATGATGATGACCATGATGGCGGCCGGCGGCATGGGTGGCGGTGTGGCCGCGGCCATGGCGCGTGCGATGGGCGGCGGCCGCATCGAGGATGCACGCGCGCTCGTGCTGCATGCCCTGGTGCTGGGCCTTGGCTTGGCGCTGCTGTTCACCCTGCTCGCCTGGACCGTGGCACCCTCGCTCTATCGACTGCTGGGTGGCGAGGGCCACTCGCTCGACAACGCGCTGACCTACAGCCACGTGTTGTTCAGCGGCGCATTGGTGATCTGGGCCAACTTCTTCCTGTCTGCGCTACTGCGCGGCGGCGGCGACGCGGCCACGCCTGGCCGCTACATGCTGGTCTCGTCGATCGCGCAGGTGCCGCTCTCTTACGTGCTCGCCCTCGGTATCGGCGACTGGCCGGGCCTCGGCATGGCGGGGCCCGCGATCTCATCGCTCAGCACGTCGCTCGTCTCGGCTCTCCTGCAGGCACGTGCGCTGTGGCGCGGCAAGCTGGGCTTCGTGCCCGCGTGGGCCGGCGTCCGCCTGCAAGGTCGGCTGTTCTGGGACATCCTGCGGGTCGGGCTCATCGCCTCGTTCTCCGCCTTCACCGCCAACCTCACCGCCATGCTGGTGACCGGCCTGGTCGGCCGCTTCGGCGTCGCGGCTCTCGCAGGATATGGCATCGGCGTAAGGCTGGAATTCATGCTGGTGCCGCTCGCCTTCGGCATCGGCTCCGGCCTCACCACCCTGGTCGGCGTCGCTGCCGGCGCCAACGACTGGAAGCGGGCCGTGCGCTCCGCTTGGATCGGCAGCCTGACGGCGGCCGGCGCGCTCGGCGTGTGCGGCTGGACCCTGGCCTTCGTGCCCGAGGGTTGGGCGCGGCTGTTCACCAGTGATCCACGGGTCGTCGAGGCGACTGTGGCCTACATCACACGCGTGGCGCCGTTCTACTGCCTGTTCGGCCTCGGCATGACACTGTCGTTCGCCAGCCAGGGCGCGGGGCGCATGAAGGCGCCGTTCGTCGCCGGCATCGCCCGCATGATCATCGCTACTGTTGGCGGATGGTTCATGGTCGAGATCCTCGGCTGGGGCTTGCCCGGCGTTTTCGTCGCCGTCGCCATCGGCATGGTTGCCTTCGGCAGCCTGATCGCGGGACCGCTGCTCGTCATGCCGTGGGGACCACGACGTTCAGGGATTGGGCGTGCTAGGCTTGTTCCAACGACAGGAGCGAGCCATGCAACACCCCTCGATGATCGCAACCTGGAACCGCAATCCCGCTGATGAAGAGGCGATGGGCGCAGCGCATGCGCCCATCTGGCGGCGCATGATCAACGTCTCCGTCCCCCATGATCTGCACGATTCGACGATTCTCGACTATGGCTGCAACCAGGGCGGATTCCTGCGCATGCTTTATGACCGCCATCCTTACAAAAGTGCGGTCGGCATCGATATAGCCCGGGAATCGGTGGCGCGGGCCGATCTGCTGAAGGGCCATCGGCCGGTCGAGTACAAGGTCAGCGACAGCGCCGCCGCGCTTGGCCGCACCTTCGACTACGCCTTCAGCCACGAGGTGGTCTACCTGTTGAGCGACCTCGCCGCGCATGCCCGAGACATCAAGGCAGCGTTGCGGCCCGGCGGTTCCTACGTCGCCGCCATGGGCTGCCATACCGACAGCGCGGTGTGGCCGCGCTGGCGTAAGCTGATCGCCGAGACCTCGTCGATCCCGATCTACGACCATTCCCTGGAAGATGTTTCGAAGGCGTTCGCCCAGACGGGCTTCACTGTCTCCGTGCGGCCGCTCGACCTCGACGCCTTCATGCCCGTGACGGTGGGCAGCCCCTACTTCCCCAAGGTCGTCGATCAGCTGCGTTACTACAGCCAGGACAAGGTGCTGTTCAGGTTCGTCAGGACGCCCTGACCGGTTCCAACTTGCCGTCGAGCACGGGATACCCCGCTGCGTCGCTCTTGCGATCGAGGTAGGTCACGACCCGGTCGGGATTGGCGTGGATGCCGAGCAGCCGCATCGGCTTGTCGCCGACGGTCCGGAAGCTGTGCGGAATGTCGGCGGGCAGCGCCACGCAGTCACCTGGTCCCAGCCGGGCGGGCTTGTCTTCCTCACCCTGCAGCCAGACCTCGGCCTCGCCTTCGATGATGAACAGCAATTCGACGTAGGGATGGAAATGCATCGGCGCGACGTAGCCGGGCGCCGACGTCTGGATGCCGGTGCGCACCGGCGTGTCGCCATCGGCAATCAGCGGATGGTAGTAGGCGAGCGGCCCGAACTCGACGCGGTTTGCGTCAGCGAGCTTTCGGATCTTCGGTTGCTGCAACGTCGTCATCGGAATGCCCTCCCGATGGCGGCCAGTGTGCAGGCCCGCCCTGCGTCCCGCAAGCCGTCAGCGCGCACCGATCCGGCGCAGCGAACGATCGATCCAGAGGGCGCCGATCTTCTCCTGCACGCCGTTCTGGCGCAGGCGCTGGCGCAGGCAGTCGAAATCGACCCGGTCGAGCTCCTGGTCCTGGTTGAAGCAGGAAAACACCACCGATTCCTTGCCGGTCACCGGATCGCGGTGGAGCTGCAGGCACTGGGCGCAGATCTCCTTCATCATGCATTGCATCGGTGAATTGATCGACGCCAGGGCGCGATGATCGGCCTTCATGTACGGCTTCAGCACGCCGTGCCGCGCGAGCCGCACCGCGTTCATCATGCCGTCCGAGCCGATGGCGACGATGCGGTCGGCGTCCTTGAAGGCAATCGGCTGCTCGCCCAGCTCGCCCGAGGCGTACCGGCGCATGGCCTCGACTATGTTGGTGACGACCGACTTGTCCTGCGGCCGGGCGACGGCGAAGCCCGGACCCTCGTCGCAGGCCCAGACGACCACGTCGGCCGCCGCTTCGATCTCCTCGACCTTATAGCGGTCACCCGGTTTCTTGTAGCCGGCGAAATACAGGACCTTGCTGCCAGCCTTGCGGAAGGCCTGGCCGATCGAGAACAGCACGGCGTTGCCGAGGCCGCCGCCCGCCAGCACGACCGTTTCGCCCGGCTCGATCTCGGTCGGGGTGCCGGTCGGACCCATGACGATCACCGGCTCGCCGGGCTCCAGCAGTGCACAGAGGTCGGATGAACCGCCCATTTCGAGCGTGATCAGCGACAGCAAGCCCTTGTCCTTGTCGACCCAGGCCCCGGTCAGCGCCAAGCCTTCCATCGTGAGCAGGGTGCCGTCGACCCTCTTCGACCGGGCCTCGTAATTCTGCAGGCGATAGAACTGGCCCGGCTCGAAATTGCGCGCGGCGGCCGGCGCCTCGACCACCACCTCGACGATAGTCGGTGTCAGGCGATCGACGCGCACGACCTTGGCGCGCCACTCGGTGTTGGCGCGCTTCAGGATCTCCGCCGGCGTATGCTTGGGCGCCGGCAGCTTCTCCATGGTGCGCGTGAGCACCGGATAGCCTTGCTTGGCGCCACCCATGGCCTTCACGACGTTGCCGGCGAAGGACGGGTGAAGGTCGCCGAAGAACGACATGAACCGTCCGTCGGCAGCGCGGTACATCAGGACGCGCACGTCCTTGGGCTTGGCCACGCGCTCGGGCGTTGCCGGATTGCCTTCTTCATCGAGGGCGCGGAAGTATTTGCCGTCGATGAAGGCATGCGTGGCGTCTTCGCGCGCCAGCACCGTGTTAGGCTGCGTGCCCGCCGCCACCAGGATGGAGCGTGCCGGCAAGGTCGCCTCGACTGTCTGGCCGTTCTGCTCTCCCGCCACCTTGAGGGCCTTCGCGTGGCCGTTGGCATCGACCTCGACCGCGACCGGTGACAAGCCTTCGGCAAAGCGGATGTCCTCTTCCAGCGCCTTCAGCACCTCTTCATGGTTCAGCGTGTAGGACGGCGAGTCGATCAGCCGCCGGCGATAGGCGATGGTGACGCCGCCCCAGCCATTGACCAGACCGGCAATGTCGGCCACCCGCCCCTCACGCTCAGCCGCAGCGCGCTCGGCGCGAATGGCCTGGGCGTGGGCGATGAATTCACCCGCAATCTCGCGCTCTTCGGCGTTCATGGCCGCGAACACCGCCGCCTCGCCGCGCTCCTGCGCCAGGACCTCGTGCCGCGCCAGGAACTTCTCGACCTGCAGCGGATAGTAGGCGAGCGATTCCGTCGCCGTGTCGATGGCGGTCAGACCACCGCCGATTACCACGACCGGCAAGCGGATCTGCAGGTTGGCGATGGAGTTCTTCTTGGCCGCGCCAGTGAGCTGCAGCGCCATCAGGAAGTCCGATGCCGCGCGCACGCCCCGCGCCAGACCGTTGGGAAGATCGAGTACAGTCGGTTTGCCGGCACCGGCGCACAAGGCCACGTGGTCGAAGCCCATGGCCAATGCGTTCTCGACCGTCACGGTGCCGCCGAACCGCACGCCGCCGAACATTGAGAACTGGCTGCGCCGCTCGAGCAGCAGGCGCACCATCTTCAGGTAGTTCTTGTCCCAGCGCACCGTGATGCCGTACTCGGCCACGCCACCGAAGCCCGCCATGGCGCGCTCGCCCAGGTCTTCGCGCAGCGAGGCGACATCATGCACGGCGGCAAACGCGTGACGCGCACCATCGGCCGAAACACCCGACTGCTCGACCGGCAGCGGCTCGATCTTGAGCCCGTCGATGCCGACCACGGCATGGCCGTCGTTCATGAGGTGATGGGCGAGGTTGAACCCGGCGGGTCCAAGTCCGACGACCAGCACCGTCCGTCCGCTCGACGAGCGAGGGATGGGTCGCAGCAGATTGAGCGGATTCCAACGAGTCAGCAGCGAATAAATCTCGAAGCCCCACGGCAGGGTGAGCACGTCCTTCAAGGTGCGGGTCTCGATCTGCGGGATGTCGACGGGCTCCTGCTTCTGATAGATGCAGGCTTTCATGCAGTCGTTGCAGATGCGATGGCCGGTCGCTGCCAGCAGCGGATTGTCGACCGCAGCGATGGCCAAGGCGCCGATGGAGAAGCCCTCGCTCTTCAGCAGGTTCATCTCCGAGATCTTCTCCTCGAGCGGGCAGCCCGCCAGCGTCACCCCGAAGGGCGACTTCTGGAAGGCTCCGCTCTTGCGGTCCTTCAGGCCACGCGAGCAGCTGTCCTTGCCCTGGTTGTGGCACCAGATGCAGTAGTTGGAATGGTCGAGCGCGCGCACCAGGTCGAAGCCCTGGTCGGTCAGGGCGAAACCCTCGCGATGGCGCAGCATGGGCCGGGGCAGGCGCATGCGGGTGACGCCATCCACCACCTCGGTCTCGATCGGCACCAGATGCTCGAAGTCGAGCTTGTGCGGCACCTTGAACAAGGGTCCGTCGCGATGGCGCTTCTTGCCTTGCGGCGCGTGCAGCGCCCAAGCGGCGTAGCGGGCCATCGCCTCGATTTCAGGCGTCGGTGTCGCCACCTTGAACTCAGCGCCGGCCTGTTCGCGCACGGCGAGCGCGAAGGCGAGCTCCCATGCTTCCAGGCCGTCTTCCAGGCGGGCCGACAGGGCGATGTCGGCCGTGACCTTCTCGCCGTCCAACGTCGCGGCGACATCGGGCTTGATGGCGCGTGTCACATATCGCTGCACGAACAGGCGCTTGCAGTCGAAGATCGGCGCCAGCTTGTTGTGGTGAGCCCGCAATTCGGCTGCTTCCTTGGCGACGCCGAAGAACTCGCCAAGGAAGTCCTCCAGCGGACGCGCCACCTCGATCAACAGATTGGATTCATCCTTCGCGGCAAGCTGGTCGGGCGCCGCGCGCGCCGCCATCAAGCGGGCATGCGCCTCGACATGGCTGGCCTTCAGCCATTCGACGAAGGCGGCATCGAGCCGGACAAGACCCTCGCGGTCGTAAAGGTCGGGAAAGCCGAGCCCATGGCTCAGCGAGGGCGACATCATGCCTGGAATATCCGGGTGGGCGGAGGGGAGATTCGTTCGTGTGCGAACCGATTAGACAAGCTGAGCCTCGAGCGCAAGACATCCGCAGAATTCGCGACACTAATGCCTGATGACGCGAGGGGCGGCTTCACGCATGGTCCGGCCGCATGCAACCCGTCCCGGCATCCGTGCGCAACTGGCTGATTGTCGTTGCTGCGATGATTTTTTTTATGATCGTCATCGGCGCGCTCACGCGGCTGACCGAGTCGGGACTGTCCATGGTCGAGTGGCGGCCGGTGACGGGCTGGCTGCCGCCGATGTCGGATTCAGCGTGGCAGGCGGAGCTGCAGAAGTATCTGGCCTCGCCGCAGGGACGACTGGTCAACCGTGGTTTCACGATCGCCGAGTTCAAGGAAATCTTCTGGCTGGAGTTCATCCATCGGCTGTGGGGCCGGCTGATCGGGGTGGTATTCGCCCTGCCGCTTGCCTGGTTCTGGCTGCGCGGGACGCTGTCGCCGACCCTCAAACCTCGGCTCGTCGCCCTGCTCGTGCTGGGTGGCCTGCAGGGCGCCCTGGGCTGGGCGATGGTGGCGTCCGGCCTGATCGATCGGCCATCGGTCAGTCACTACCGCCTTGCGGCTCATCTGCTGCTGGCCGTCGCGCTTTATGCCTATACGGTCTGGCTGATCCTGGACATCGGCCCGCAGACCGCACGGCAAGATGCCCCTCGCATGCGCCGCGACGCGACCGTCTTGATCGCCTTGCTCTTCGTCGTGTTGACTTGGGGAGCCTTGATGGCCGGCTTGCGTGCCGGCAGTGCTCACAACACGTTCCCGACCATGTCGGGCTACTGGATTCCACCAAACCTGTTCGATCAGTCGCCGTGGTGGATCAACTTCTTCGAGAACCCGACCACGGTGCAGTTCGTGCATCGATGGCTGGCCAAGCTCCTGGTGCTGGGTGTGCTGATCATGGCGTTGCGCGCCCGTCGCCCGGTAGCGCTGGTCGCCGCAGCGATGGCGCTCGTCCAGCTCAGCCTCGGAATTGCCACGATCCTGACAGGGGTGGAGATTTCGGTCGCGACATTGCATCAGGCCGGTGCAGTCATTCTGCTCACTATTTTGATCGCGGTCCGCCATCGTGCGACGCCTTCTCGGGCGAGGCCGGTCTCGGCTATGGTCGGCGCATGAGCGGCAGCCTCAGTCAGCCCATTCCATGAAGCGCGCTACCCAGATGGCCGGCGCCGCCGTCCTGGTGATCGCGGCGGGAGCGGCCGGCGCGTGGCTGACTTGGCCACCGCAGACGGTACTGCCGCGCCTCAGCGAGGCAGCAGGGACCACCCATTCGCCGACGGCACAACCAGCGCCAGCGGCCGCGCCGACGATTGCTCTTCCCGAGGCAGCGCCTCCGCCTGAACCGACCAGTACGGACTTCGGCGGCGTGACGGCCGCCGCCTCCACGCCGCCGACGGCTGCCGCCCAGGACAAGGATCCCGCCTCGATCGATTGGCCGGCCATGCCCATCGATGAGGTGCGCAATCGCGCGAGTGCCGACGACGTCACCGCCATGGAAGAGCTCGCGCGCCGCCTGGTACAGGGCGTCGGGATCACCAAGGACCAGCAGGCGGGCGCAGGCTGGCTTCTGCGCGCCGCGCAGCGAGGTTCCGCCCAGTCGGCCTTCAATGTCGGCGTGATGTACGAGCGCGGCTTTGTCGTCGAACGCGATTCGACCAAGGCCATCGAGTGGTACCGCAAGGCCGTCGACGCCAACCTGCCGATGGCCAAGCACAACCTCGCCCTGCTCCTGCGCGACGGAAAGGGCGCGCCGCGCAACGTCAAGGAAGCCGTCGAGCTCCTGCGTTCGGCAGCGCGCCAGGGCATGACCGCCTCGATGTTCACCTTGGGCGACATCTACGAGCGAGGCGACGCGGATGTGAAGGATCCCGCGATCGCGCTGGCTTGGTTTGCAATCACCGCGGAATTCGAGCACCAGACCAATCGCGGCGCCGAAAGCCAGCTGATGAAGATCGCGAGCCAGCGAGTCCAGGCGCTGCAACGCATCCTGCTGCCGGGCGAACTGGAGCGCGCCCAGCAGTTCGGTCAGGCCGAGTTCAAGCAGATCGTCGAAACGCTGCAGCCGCCCAAGCCCTCCCCTCCTCCGCCACCTCCTGCCGAGACGGGGATCATGCCGAAGCCTGCCCTGCCACCGATGATGGCTGTCGAGCCGGATGTGGATTCGATCGGCTGGCCCAAGGCCGCCACCGAGCAGGTCCGCGTGATCCAGCAGGCGCTCGTCGATCTGAAGTTGCTGCGCGACAAGCCCGACGGTGCCGTTGGGCCCATGACGCGCAATGCTATCCGCGCGTTCGAGCGCATCGTCGGCATCCGTGAGACCGGCGAACCGACGCGCGATGTGTTCGTGGCCCTGCAGGAGGCGCAGAAGCGTCGCGACGCAGGGGCGAAGGCCGAGGCGGCCAAGCCCGAGACTGCACCAGCGGAATCGGCCAAGGCTGAAGATGCCAAGGCAGAATCCGCAAAGATCGACGCGGCGAAAGCCGCCGACGTGCCAACGCCCAAGGACGATGCCGAAGCCTGGCCTCAGTCGAGCGCCGATCAGATCAAGGCCGTGCAGGCACTGCTGCTTCAGCTCAACTTTTCGCGCGAGGCGCCCGATGGAGTGCTCGGCCCGGCGACACGGACGGCGATCCGAGAGTACGAGCGCCTGCTCGGCCTGACGCAGACGGGCGAGCCCGGCAAGTCGGTGTTCGATTCTCTGAAGGAAGTCCGTTCGATCGCCAAGACCAAGCCGAACTGAAGCGCGCTAGCTTTGGACGAAACTCCCGATATGTCGCCACCAGGCGGCCGGCAGCGCGGAAGCCGTCTGCCTGGCCATCGCCGGGGAATCGTAGAGCGCAAAGCAGGTGGCGCCGCTGCCACTCATGGCGGCATGTCGCGCGGCACTCCCGCGAAGCGCCGCCAGCACCTCGCCCACCGCAGGTTCCAGGGAAATGGCGGCCTGCGTCAGATCGTTGCCTCGGTCCTCTAGCGCCGCGACGAGCGCATCGAGGCTTGGCCAATTAGAAGGTGGCGGACGCACCGGAGAAAAGTCGCCGCGGCGGGCAGAAAAGACATCCCGCGTCGGCAGCGCCTTGCCGGGATTGACGAGCAAGACGGCGCAGGGCGGCAACGGCGGCGCCCATAAGAGGCGCTCGCCGATACCGGAGACGAAAGCCCCGCGTCCGGCAAGGCACATCGGCACATCGGCGCCAAGCCGGGCGGCAAGATCGAAAAGCTCCTCCTCCGGCATCGCGACCCGCCAAAGATCGATCAGCTCGCGCAACGCGGCCGCGGCATCCGCCGAGCCGCCGCCCAGTCCGGCCGCCACAGGCACATGCTTGACCAGACGAACGGCGGCGCGCGGAGCGATGCCCGCGCGGTCGGCGAGCAGGCGCGCCGCCTTCAGCACCAGGTTGTCGGTCTCACCGACCAACAGGCCGCCGAGCGGCCCGCCGACATCGAGCGACAGGTCGCTGGAGGCGCGCGCCTCGACCTGGTCGGCCAGATCGACGAACGCAACAAGCGAGTCGAGCAGGTGATAGCCGTCGTCGCGGCGCCCGACGACGTTCAGCCACAGATTGACCTTGGCGTGTGCCGACCTCATCGGCCGTCCGCGAGATGTTTCAACCGCCCTGCTTGGCCTCGGCCGGCTTTTCGTAGACCGTCGGCTTGTCGTTGGCGGCACTCAGGCCGTTGTCGATCTTGTCGCGGATCACCGACACACGGTCCTTGTCGGGCTTCTGGTTGAGCGCCCGCTCCCACTGGAAGCGCGCCTCGCGCTTGCGGCCGACATGCCAATAGGCATCGCCGAGATGCTCGACGATGGTGGCGTCGTCGCCCTTCTGCTCGGCGGCGCGCTCCAACCATTCCACGGCCTTGTCGTACTGGCCGAGCCGATAGAAGGCCCAGCCCACCGAATCGGTGATTGCGCCGTCGTCGGGCCTGAGCTCGGTGGCCCGCTGCAGCATCTTCATGCCCTCGTCGAGGTTGATGCCCTGGTCGATCCAGCTGTAGCCGAGATAATTCAACACATGCGGCTGCTCGGGCGACAGCTCGAGCGCCTTCTTCATGTCGGCCTCGGCCTTGGGCCACTGCTTGGTCCGCTCCAGCACGATGCCGCGGCCGAAGAACACCGACCAATGGCGCTCCTCGAGATTGCGGATCCGCATGATGGCGGTGTCATAGGCCTGCACGGCCTCGGGGTAGCGTTCCTTGCCGCGCAGCAGATCCGCCAGGGTCAGGGCGGCATCGATACGGTCGGGCTTCTCGGCGACCAGCGTCTTCAGCCGGCTTATCGCCTGCTCGAACTTCTCCTGCTGCGCGTCGAGAGCGGCCGCGCGCAGCCGGGCTTGCCAGTAGAGAGGCGAGGTCGGGCCGATCTTGCTCAACGCCTCGATCGCCTTCGGCACCTCCTGGAACTGCTCGTAAAGGCCCGCGATCATCAGCCAGGCGAAGTCGTGCTCGGGCTTCAGGCTGGCGGCGAGCTGGTAGAAGATCAGCGCCAGATCGGCGCGCGCATTGCGCGGGTCCGACGACAGGATGCCGCCAATGTCGAACAGGATCTCGGAGATGCCCGACGCCGGCGTGGGCGGAGGCGGCATCGGCGCATTCGGCGCAATCAGGCCATCCACGACAACCGCATCGCTGTACTTGTCAGCGTAGGTCTTGAGGAGGTCCCGCGCCTCGTTGGCCTTGCCCAGACGCCTCAGCCCCTCGGCCACAGCGACCGTCGTACGCAGGCCGTTCTTGTCGAGCGACATGGCGCGACGATACTTGGCCTCGGCCTCCGCCTTGTCGCCGGCCATCTCGTCGATCTGCGCCTCGATCACCAAAGCCGGTGCTTCGGCACGTTCTCCAGCGGCGGGCTTCAGTCGCGCGATGCGCGCGCGGGCGGCGGCGTAGTCCTTCTCCCCAGCCTTCAGCCACGCGAGCACATATTCACGCAGGGGCCCCAGCTGGTTCTCACCGCCGATGCGGCCGAGTTGCTCCTCGGCAGCGCGATAGTCCGCCTTCTTGGTCGCCTGAACCGCCAGCACGAGGTTGGCGATGCCGTCACCCGGACGCATCGCCAGCACCTGTGGCGCGAGCTGCGCCGCCTGGTCGATCCGACCGGCGTACATGCGCAGCCGGAAGGCCGCGTAGATCAGGTCGGGATCAGTCGGCGCCTGGCTGAGCGCAAGGTCGATCTGGTCGGATGCGGTATCGTAGTCGTGGTCCTGCTCTGCAACCCGGGCCGCGAGATAGCGACCACTCAACGCGATAAGCGAGAGCTGCAAGCCGCGGGAAGGCTGGGCCTGCCTCTGCGAGCCGGTGCTCGGCGGACCGCTTTGCTGGGCGGCGCCGATCGCAGGAAGGGTGAAAAGCAGCACCGTGGACAACAGCGCGAGATGGGTACGTCTCATGGGCTCACATGTTGGGATAATTTGGCCCGCCGCCACCTTCGGGTACGGTCCAGTCGATATTCTGTGCCGGATCCTTGATGTCGCACGTCTTGCAGTGCACGCAGTTCTGCGCGTTGATCTGGAAGCGCGGCTGGCCGTTGTCGGAGGTAACCACCTCGTAAACGCCCGCCGGACAGTACCGTTGCGCAGGCTCTGCATAGAGCGGCAGGTTGACGGCGATCGGGATCGAGGGATCGCGCAGCCTGAGATGTACCGGCTGGTCCTCCTCGTGATTGGTGTTCGACAGGAACACCGAGGACGGCTTGTCGAACGACAGCACGCCGTCAGGCTTGGGATACTGGATCGGCTGGAATTCGGCGGCCGGTCGCAGGCATTCGTGATCGGCCTTCTTGTGATGCATCGTCCAGGGCACGCGGATGCCGAGATCGTGCAGCCACATATCCATGCCGCCGTAGAGCGTGCCGAGCATGGTGCCCCAGTGCAGCGCAGGCTTGACATTGCGCACCTTGTCGAGATCCTTCCAGATCCACGACGCCTTCACCTTGACCGGATAGGCGATCAGCTCGTCACCGCCGGTCTTTCCGCCGGCCAGCGCCTCGAAGGCGGCCTCGGCGCCCAGCATTCCGCTCTTGATGGCGTTATGGCTGCCCTTGATGCGCGGCAGGTTCACGAAGCCCGCCGAACAGCCGAGAAGCGCGCCGCCGGGGAACACGAGCTTGGGCACCGACTGGATGCCGCCCTCATTGATGGCCCGCGAGCCATAGGCCAGGCGCTTGCCGCCCTGCAGGTACTTCGCCACGTCGGGATGCGTCTTGAAGCGCTGGAACTCGTCGAACGGCGAGAGGTAGGGGTTCTCGTACTCGAGATGGATCACGAAGCCGATGGCAACGAGGTTGTCGCCGAAGTGATACATGAACGAGCCGCCGTGGCTGCCGGTCTCGCTGAGAGGCCAGCCTTGCGAGTGCACGACCAGGCCCTTCTGGAAGCGCGCCGGATCGACCTGCCACAGCTCCTTCAGGCCAATCCCGAACTTCTGCGGATCGACGCCATCACGCAGGTCGAACTTGGCCATGAGCTGCTTGGCCAGCGAGCCCCGCACGCCTTCGGCGATCAGCGTGTACTTGGCATGCAGCTCCATGCCCGGCGTGTAGCTGTCCTTGTGCTTGCCATCCTTGCCGATGCCCATGTCGCCGGTGGCAACACCCTTCACCGAGCCGTCCTCGTTGTAGAGCACCTCGGCGCCGGCGAAGCCCGGATAGATCTCCACGCCCAGCGCCTCGGCCTGTTGGCCGAGCCAGCGAACGACTTCGCCAAGGCTGACGATGTAGTTGCCATGGTTATTCATCAGCCGCGGCATCAGGAAATTGGGAAAGCGATAGGAACCGGACTTGGTCAGGAACAGGAACTGGTCGTCGCTCACCAAGGTCTCGATCGGCGCTCCCTTCTCCTTCCAGTCGGGAATCAGCTCGTTGAGGCCGATCGGATCGATCACGGCCCCTGAAAGGATGTGGGCGCCGAGTTCGGACCCTTTCTCGATCAGGCACACCGACACTTCATGGTTGCGCTCGGCGGCGAGCTGCTTGAGGCGGATCGCCGCCGACAGCCCGGCCGGGCCGCCGCCAACGATCAGCACGTCATATTCCATCGACTCGCGCGCCATTCCCGTCTCGCTCTGCAGTGCCTTTTCAACATGGACGTGCCGCCGGCGGGCGACGATCCTGCAGTGGTAGATAGCCTGTTGGAGGCTAAATCGCCACCCAGCGAAAAGGGAATTCCCGTGGCAGAGCTGAGCGGAATCGAGAGCAAAGTCTTCACCAGCAGTGATTTCCGCCTGGAGTCCGGCCGATCGCTGCCGGTCCTCGAACTCGCCTACGAGACCTACGGCACCCTGGCGCCTCAGCGGGACAACGCCATTCTGATCGTGCACGGCTACACGTCGAGCCACCACGCCGCGGGACGCAACGCGGCCGGCAAAGAAGGACGCGGCGTGGCGCCTGGCGCCGCGGGCTGGTTCGACGGCCTGATCGGACCCGGCAAAGCCGTCGATACCGACCGCTATTTCGTGGTGTCGGTGAATGCGTTGGGTTCAGCGCACGGCAGCACGGGGCCAAATTGCAAGGACCCCGCGACCGGCAAACCGTATGGACCGACCTTTCCGGAAATCACGATGCGCGACATCGTTGCCGCCGAGAAGCTGCTGGTCGATTCGCTCGGTCTAGCAAGCCTGGTTGCGGTCATCGGCCCGTCGATGGGCGGCTTCCAATCGTTTCAATGGGCCGCGTCTTATCCGGGCTTCATGAAGGCGATCGTGCCGTCGGTGACGGCGCCGCGCTCTCCGGGCGGGCTCGATCGCCTTGAAGCGCTTCAAAAACGCCTGGCCAGCGATCCGAACTGGAACGGCGGCTGGTATTACGACAATGGCGGCATCGCGGGGACGCTAGAAGAAATTCGCTTCGAAACGCTGATGAATTACGGCCAGAACGAGATCCTGGCCGAGACCATGCCGGACCCCAAAGCGCGCGAGGCGGCGATTCGCGCCAACGCCAAGGCCTGGTCGCAGATCTACGACGGCCATTCGATGGTCGTGCTGCGCCGGGCGATCGGCAGCTTCGACGTCACCAGGGAGTACGACAAGCTCAAGCAGGCCAAGGTCCTCTATGTGCAGTCGCCCTCCGACAAGCTGTTCGACATCGCCTTGAGCCCGGGTTACGTGAGCGACATGCGGCGCGCTGGGGTCGACGTGACCTACGTTGAACTGCCGACCAACAAGGGCCACATGGCAAGCCATGCCGATGCCGCCCTGTGGGCGCCGATCCTCAGCGCTTTCCTGAAACGCCTGTCATGAACGCCATCGCTCGAGAAGATCTCGAATCCCTGCTGAAGTGGTACGTCGACCAGGGCATCGACGAGACCATCGGCGAGGACGCGATCGATCGCTTCGCCGCGCCGCCCCCGGCGTCGACGCCGGCTGCGATTCCGCCGACGGAGGCGGCGCCGCCGACGCCCGTCCGGACGGCACCGCCGCCCGTCGTCACGCCTCTTCGCGGGCCAGTGCCGATCGAATCGCCACAGCTCATCGAGGACGCGCGAGCGTTGGCGCAACGCTGCAACAGCGTTCAGGATCTCGAGGCAGCCGTCCGCACCTTCGAAGGCTGCGCGCTCAAGCGCACCGCCAAGAATACCGTGTTCGCCGATGGCGTCGTCGGTGCGCCGGTGATGATCGTCGGCGAAGCGCCCGGTGGCGACGAGGACCGACTGGGCAAGCCATTTGTCGGCGTCAGCGGGCAACTCATGGACCGCATGTTCGACGCCATCGGCATGAGCCGCGAGCGCGACCTCTACATCACCAACATCCTGTTCTGGCGGCCGCCCGGCAACCGCACGCCGACGCTGGCCGAGCAGGCGATCTGCATGGCCTTCACGCGACGGCATATCGAGCTGGCGCAGCCGAAGGTCCTGGTGCTGGCCGGTGGCACCGCCGCCAAGTCGGTGCTCGACACGACCGAAGGCATCATGCGCCTGCGGGGCAAATGGACCACGTTGGCTCTGGACGACGGCAGCAGTGTCCCGACCCTGCCAACCTTCCACCCCGCCTACCTGCTACGCACGCCTGCCAGCAAGCGGCAGAGCTGGTCCGACCTTCTGTCGCTCGACAAGAAGCTGCGCGAGCTCAGGATCCGCTGATCTCCGTGCGGCCGGATGGAACGGCTGCCTATGCTTCCTCCACAAGAACTGGAGGAAACCATGGCCAAGGTCGTTACAGGCGTCGCCACCTGGGATTTCGTGGACTGAGGCGGTTCCTCCCCATCGTCATCGACGGGGAGGAAAACCACGATCAATCTGCCGCGCGGGCAAGCGGCTCAGGCTCCAGCGCTTCCAGCACCTTGGGCGGCGACATGGGCAGGCTGTAGAGCCGCAGCTTGGTGGCATTGTGGATGGCGTTGGCGACCGCCGACATGACGGGGACAAGCGGCACCTCGCCGACGCCACGGACACCTTGCGGGTGCTTCGGGTTGGGGACCTCGATCATGACCGCGTCGATCTTCGGCAGATCGGATGTGACCGGCATGCGGTAGTCGAGGAAGCCCGGATTATCGAGCTTGCCGTCCTTGGCGTAGATGTACTCCTCGCTCAGCGCCCAACCGATGCCCTGGGCGACGCCACCCTGCATCTGGCCTTCGACATAGTCGGGATGGATTGCGCGACCGACATCCTGGAAGGCGGTGTAGCGTGTCACCCAGACACGGCCGGTGCCGGGATCGACTTCGACGTCACAAATATGGGTGCTGAAGCCACCCTCGGCGCCGGCGGTGTTGCTCGAGGCACCCGCGCCGATCGGCCCACCGGTCTCGCTCGCCTTGGCCGCAATCTGGGTGAGCGACAGCGGCTCGAACTTGCCGGCATTGTCGCCGGCCGGACGGGCAAAGCCGTTGTCCCAGGTCACCGCCTCCGGCTCGATCTTCCAGATCTTGGCGGCGCGCTCGCAGAGGGTCTTGATGACCTTCTCTGCCGACTGCGTGACGACCATTGCCGACGCGAAGGTGACGCGGCTGCCGCCGGTCAGGTTGGAGAAGCCGATGCTGCTGGTGTCGCCGATCAGCACCTGGATCTTGCTGTGGTCGATACCCAGCAGCTCCGCGGCGATGTTGGCCGTCGACGCGCGCGAGCCGCCGATGTCGGGGTGGCCGGTCATCACGACGACCGAGCCATCCTCGTTGATACGCATCTCCGCGCTCGATTCACCGCCGGCGTTGAACCAGTAGCCACTGGCCACGCCACGGCCCTGGTTGGGGCCGAGCGGCGCCTTGTAGTGCGGATGGGCAAGGGCGGCCCTCACCGTCTCCTGGTAACCCATGACCGGGTAGACCGGGCCGTGCACCGCCTTGGTTCCCTGCTTGGCAGAGTTCTTCAGTCGCAGCTCGAGCGGATCCATGCCGAGCTTCTCGGCGAGCTCATCGAGCACGCACTCCACGGCATAGGCACCGATCGGCGCGCCGGGGGCGCGGTAGGCCGCGACCTTCGAGCGGTTGGAAACGACGTCGTAACCAAGCGTATGGGCATTGGGGATGTCGTAAGGACCGAAGGCGCAGCCGGCGGCGCCGCGGATCGGCGAGCCGGGGAAAGCGCCGGCCTGCAGCCAGTAGGTGCCCTGGCCGGCGACAATCGTGCCGTCCTTCTTGGCGCCGATCTTGACCTTGCTCATCGAGCCCGAGGTCGGGCCGGAGGCGCGGAACACCTCTTCGCGAGACATCACCATCTTGACCGGTCGGCCCGACTTCCTCGCCAGTACCAGCGCCAGCGGCTCGAGATAGATGATGGTCTTGCCGCCGAAACCACCACCGATCTCGGCGGGGATGGCGCGGATGTCGCTCTGCTGCATGCCCGTCAGGAGGGCGGACATGGCGCGGACCATGAACTGGCCCTGGCTCGAGCTCCAGATCGTGGCCTTGCCGTCGACGACGCTGACCAGGCAGGCATGAGGCTCGATGTAGCCCTGGTGCACGGCCTCGGTCTCGAAGCTGCGCTCGATGATGACATCGGCTTCCTTGAAGCCCGCTTCGACGTCACCTTTCTTGTGCTCCAGCGTGCCCGCGATGTTGGAGGGCTTGCCGTCGAACTTGATGTGCGCGTGCAGCGGCTCGGCGCCGGGCTTCATCGCGTCCTTGACGTTGATCGCCCACGGGAGGACCTCGTAGTCGACCTTGATCAGCTTCAGGGCCTCGGCGGCGATCGCCTGGGTCGTCGCCGCGACGGCGGCGACGGGATGGCCATGGAACAGCGCCTTGTCGCGCGCCATGACGTTGCGACACATCCAGCGCATGTCCTGGATGCCCAGCATCACCGGACCCTTCTCGATCGGGAAATCGACGATGTCCTTGGATGTCATCACGGCCATGACGCCTGGCAGCGCCTCGGCCTTCGCGGTGTCGATCGACTTGATGCGGGCGTGGGGGTGGGGACTACGCAGCACCTTGCCCCAGATCATGCCGGGCATCGTGGTGTCAGCGGCATAGGCCGCCCGCCCGGTGACCTTGTCGGCGCCGTCAGGACGGGGGGTACGCTTGCCGATCCACTTGTTGTCGGGGTTGTCGGTCATGGTCATGGCCGTTCGTCCTCAAATGTGCGGTGAACGAGGAATCTCGCCCCACAATCCAAACGGGTCATGAGCGCGAGATCAAGCAGGATGTGGTTCTACAGTTTCTTCCTGAGAAAGAACTTCTTGTGGCCCTTGGGGTAGTCATCGAGGGTCCCGAACACCTCATACCCCCGCCGTTCGTAGAATGGCCGCGCCTGGAAGGAATGGGTGTCGAGCTGCACCGAATGGCAGCCTTTTTCGCGGGCATAGTCCTCGGCCTGATCCATGAGTTGGGTCGCCCAGCGCCGGCCGCGGACCGTCTCGTCGATCCACAGATAGGAGATATGCAGCCAGCCTCCCCAGATGCTGCCCAGGAGCCCGCCCAGGGTCTCGCCGCGCGGGCTCTTCAGGAAGAAGTACACGGGGTAGTAGGCTGACAGCCCGGTGGCGCCGACGTTGAAGATGTCGAGGTGGTCGCGGACGAACTGCGCCTCCGCACCCGCCTGGTCGAAAACGATCCTCAGGTCATCGGTCGGCATCAGGGGCCTCCCTCGCCAGACGGCTCGCCTCGGCAACGAGGGCCGAGACCAGCGGTGTCATGGGTTCGCGCGGGGGCACGACCAGACCGATCTGATGGACGGCCTCGGGCTCGACGATGGGGATTGCCCGCAGGCGTTCGGTGAGGCCAAGCGTATCGGCGAGCTTTTCTGGCATCACGCTCGCCCACCGGCCGGTGCGGACATGCGAGAACAGCACGATCATGGAGTTCGACTCGAGCGTCGGCTCAGGGCGGGCCCCGGCTGCGTGAAGAAGATCGTCGATGATGCGACGGTTTTGCATATCTGGCGTCAATAAACAGAGCGGGATGCGTCCGACCTCGGCCCAGGTAACCTGATCGCGCTCGCCCAACGGACTGTCGGCCGACGTAAGCAAGCGATACTGCTCGAGGTAGAGGGGAACGGCGCGCATGCGTCCCAGCGGTTCGTTGTCGATATAGGTCAGGCCGGCATCGACCTCCAGATTCTCCAGCATCGACAACACCTCAGCCGAAGTACGGGATAGGATGGTGAACTTCACGTTGGGATGCTTGGCCCGATAAGGCGTCGTCAAGGTCGAGACCATTGCAAGCGCGGTCGGGATTGCCGCAATCTTGAGATGGCCGCTCAACCCCTGCTTGAGCGTGCGCACCTCCTGCTGCATCGCCCGTGTGTCCGCAACAATTGTACGGGCCCAGTCGAGCACACGCTCGCCTTCGGCTGTGAAACCAATGAAACGCGACGTACGCTGCACAAGGAGGACGCCCAGCGTATCTTCCAATTGCTTTATGCCTGCAGAAAACGTGGGCTGGGTAACACCGCACTGCTCCGCAGCCTTGCCGAAGTTTTTTTCACGCGCCAGTGCGATAAGGAACTCGAGCTTGTCGATCATCAGTCCGCCGGCGCTCGACCCATACTCGGGATCATTGTAGAACTTGTCTTAGAACTAGCAAAAAAACGGCTTCGGGAGGAACAAAGTGATGATCCAAACGCTCGGGTTGCGTGCGGTTCCCTTTGCCCTGACGGCGGCTCTCGCCACCCTGTACGTAACGCCGGCCTCGGCATGGGAGCCCACTCGCAACGTCGAATTCATCGTGCCGGCTGGAACCGGCGGCGGTGCCGACCAGATGGCGCGCATGATCCAAGGCATCATCACCAAGCACAACCTGATGAAGCAGAGCATGGTGGTGGTGAACAAGGCGGGCGGCGCCGGCGGCGAAGGCTTCCTCGACGTCAAGAATTCAAAGGGCAATCCCAACAAGCTGGTGATCACGCTTTCCAACCTGTTCACTACGCCATTGGCCACCGGCATTCCCTTCTCCTGGAAGGACATGACTCCGGTGGCGATGCTCGCGCTCGACGAGTTCGTGCTCTGGGTCAATGCCGATTCACCCTACAAGACGGTCGCTGAGCTGATCGCGGCGATGAAGGCCGCACCTCAGGGCCAGTTCAAGATGGGCGGCACCGGTTCCAAGCAGGAAGATCAGATCATCACGGTCGCCCTCGAGAAGGCGACCGGCACCAAGATCACCTACGTGCCGTACAAAGGTGGCGGCGAGGTTGCGGTCCAGCTCGTCGGCAAGCATGTCGACATGACGGTCAACAACCCGATCGAAGCGGTCGCGCAGTGGCGTGCCGGCAAGCTTCGCCCGCTGTGCGTATTCGATACCGCGCCGCTGGCGAGCAAGGAGAAGATCGCGGGCGACATGTCGTGGTCCGACATCCCGACCTGCAAGAGCCAAGGCCTCGACATCGAGTACTTGATGCTGCGCGGGGTGTTCATGCCGGCCGGCGTGCCGAAGGATGCGGCCGACTACTATGTCGAGCTGTTCAAGAAGGTGCGCGCGACGCCGGAATGGGCACAGCTCATGGCCGACGGTGCCTTCAACCAGTCCTTCATGACCGGTGCCGACTACGCCAAATGGGTCGAGGGCGAAGAGAAGCGCCATCGCGACCTCATGAAGGAAGCGGGCTTCCTCGCCACCAATTGATCACCGACTACACCGCAGGCGGCGCCCGGAGAATTCCGACGCCCACGGCGTTCTTGTGCTCAGCAGCGAAGGGCCAAAGGCGATGTCCAATTCCCCTGATGAATCCTCCCCCGGCGGGCCACGTCAGCATCTGGTGGAGGTTGGTGTGGCCGCCGTCGTGGCGCTGCTTGGCGTCATCACCGTCATCGGCAGTCTGCAGGTCGGCATCGGCTGGGGTGCCGAAGGCCCGAAGTCCGGCTTCTTCCCCTTCTGGATCGGGCTGATCATCGTTGCCACCAGCCTCTTCAATCTCGTTCGCGCCTACAACAACGGCAGCCGCAAGCTATTCGCGAGTTGGCACGAGCTGGCCCAGGTCCTCAAGGTGGTGTTCCCCCTCACCGTCTATGTCGGCTTGATCCCGTGGCTCGGCATTTACCTGGCGTCGGCCCTGTTGATCGCGGGCTTCATGCGCTGGATCGGCCGCTATGGATGGCTGCTGATCGCAGCCATCAGCATCGGACTTCCGGTGCTCACGTACGTGACGTTTGAGATGTGGTTCCTCGTGCCCCTGCCCAAGGGACCGCTCGAGGAGCTGCTCGGTCTCTAGGCCGGGCACAGCGAGGGATTCGGCGACCGATGGAAGGTATTAGCGATCTGATGGCGGGCTTTGCCGTCGTCCTGAGCTGGCAGAACCTGCTTTACATGGTGATCGGCATCGTGCTGGGCGTGGTCATCGGCGTGCTGCCCGGTCTCGGCGGTGCCAACGGCGTCGCGATCCTGCTGCCGCTCACTTTCAGCATGTCGCCGACGTCGGCCATCATCCTGCTGTCGTGCATCTACTGGGGCGCCCTGTTCGGCGGCGCCATCACGTCCATTCTGTTCAACATTCCCGGCGAACCGTGGTCGGTTGCCACCACCTTCGATGGCCATCCCATGGCGCAGAACGGCAAGGCGGGCGAAGCACTGACGGCCGCCTTCACCTCGTCGTTCGTCGGCGCACTGTTTGCCGTCATCGTCATCACGCTGGCCGCACCGCTGGTTGCAAGCTTTGCCCTGCAGTTCGGTCCGGCGGAGAAGTTCTCGGTGTTCTTCCTGGCCTTCTGCAGCTTCGTGGGCATGGGCAAGGAGCCGCCGACCAAGACCATCGCCGCCATGATGCTGGGTTTCGCGCTGGCGGCCGTGGGTACCGACACGGTGACCGGGCAGTTGCGGCTCACCTTCGGGTCCACCGAGCTTCTCAGCGGCTTCGACTTCCTGGTGGCGGTGATCGGCCTGTTCGGTATTGGCGAGATCCTGCTCACCATGGAAGAAGGGCTCTCATTCAAGGGCAAGGCCTCCGGCATCAACCCGACGGTGGTGTGGCAGACATGGAAGGAGCTGCCGCGCTACTGGATGACCTCGCTGCGCTCGTGCGTGATCGGCTGCTGGATGGGCATCACGCCGGCCGGCGCCACGCCGGCCTCGTTCATGAGCTACGGCATCGCCAAGCGCACCTCGCGGGCGGGCGAGAAGTTCGGGACAGGCGAGATCGAAGGCGTCGTGGCGCCCGAGACGGCCGCCCACGCCGCGGGTACCTCGGCGCTGTTGCCCATGCTGTCGCTGGGCGTGCCCGGATCGCCGACCGCGGCGGTGCTGCTGGGCGGCCTGCTGATCTGGGGCTTGCAGCCCGGCCCCTTGCTGTTCGTCGAGCAGAAGGATTTCGTCTGGGGACTGATCGCCAGCATGTATCTTGGCAACGTCGTTGGCCTCGTCATCGTGCTGACCATGGTGCCGTTCTTCGCCGCCATCCTGCGCGTGCCCTTCAGCATCATCGCGCCCATCATCCTGGTGATCTGTGCCATCGGCGCCTACACCGTCCATAACAACACGTTCGATGTGGTCATGATGCTTGTGTTCGGCGTCGCCGGATATTTCCTGAAGAAGTGCAACTACCCACTGGCGCCTCTCGTGCTGGCGATCGTGCTGGGCGACAAGGCCGAGGAGGCCTTCCGCCAGTCGCTGCTCATCTCCCAGGGAGGCTTCGGCATCTTCTTCTCGAACGGCCTCGTCAGCACGATCATGATCGTGGGCCTGGTCGCCCTGTTGTGGCCGGCTCTATCGAACCTGTACGGTCGGCTCATCACATCCGCTCGGCCGACCTAGCAAGGACGTTGTGGCGTCAGCGCCACACTGCGACGGCCTCAAAGGGAATTGATCGGAGTGCACTTGCCTCCGCCAGCCTCTGCGCCTAGTTTGCCGGCCCTCGATGCAAACTCCAGCCAGGGAGACGTTGATGATGTCGATCAAGTTCAACGCCACCGCTCCCGCCGGCTGCGTATCGGACCTCGCGCGCTTTAGGCACTAGGTCCGGCCGCGGCCGCCGCCGAGCGCGCCGCCTATCTCCGTTCTTCTGACCATTTATGTCGCCGACTTCGGTCGAGCGACTCTTTGAGGAGCCATCGCCCGGCACGGGCGAGGCATCGAGCAATGACTTCTCGCAGATTCGAGCGCGGGAAAGACCCGTTTCTCCGGACGATTCGCTTCGTCGCCGGCCGTTGGCGCCTGCAGTGGCGCCTGGCGCTGGGCATGGCGACGATCCTGGCGCTGATTGCGGCGGCGGAGCTCGCCCTTCCGCTGTTTGCCGGACAAATGGTCGACGCCCTGGCCAACGCGGCGCGCGAGCGCGACGCCGCCTTGGTCGACGCCATCAAGGCCTTCGCCGCCATGCTGGCCCTCGGCTTCGCATTGGTGGCACTGCGATGGGGCCTGTTCACGGGCATCATCCGCTTCACCTCGCGCATGATGAGGGAAGTGGCTGCGGAGACGTTCTGGCGCGTCCAGCGGTTCTCCACGGACTGGCATGCCAACAGCTTTGCCGGCGCCACGGTGCGCAAGCTGACCCGCGGCATGTGGGCCTTCGACCTCCTGAACGACACGGTGCTCGTGGCGCTATGGCCATCCCTGCTCGTACTCATCGGCGCCACGGCGTTGTTCGGCTGGCGTTGGCCGCTGATGGGACTCGCCGTCGGCGTCGGCACCGTTCTCTATGTCTTGGTGACGGTGAAGCTGTCGCTGGATTACGTTACGCCGGCGGCGCGGCGCTCCAATGCCTGGGACAGTCGGCTGGGTGGCGCGCTGGCCGATGCCGTGAGCTGCAATCCTGTCGTCAAAGCGTTCGGCGCTGAAGGGCGCGAGGACGGCCGCTTCGGCCGTGTCCTGGCGCGCTGGCAGTCGCGCACGCGGGTGACGTGGACCAGAGCCACGCTCACCGGAATCGTCCAGCAAAGCATCCTGATGATGCTGCGCTTTGCCGTCATCGGCCTCGCCCTGCTGTTCTGGTGGCAGGACGTGGCGACACTGGGCGATGTCGCCTTCGTGCTCACGGCGTACGGCGTGATCAACGGCTATCTGCGCGACATTGGCCATCACGTGCACAACGTCCAGCGCTCGACCAGCGATCTGGAAGAACTCGTGGCGTTCCACCACGAGCCGCTGGGCGTCGAGAACCGGACGGGAGCAACGGAGATGATGTCGGTGCGCGGAGATCTCCAGTTCGAGCGGGTGCGCTTCCGCTATCCCGCACTCGAGCGACAGGTCTACGACGGACTGTCGATCGCCATCCCGGCGGGCCAGCGCGTCGGCCTGGTCGGACGGTCGGGCTCGGGCAAGACGACCTTCGTCAAGCTCGTGCAGCGGCTGTATGACCTCGACGGTGGGCGCATCACGATCGATGGCCAGGACATTGCCGACGTCACGCAGGAGAGCCTGCGCCGACGAGTAGCGATCGTTCAGCAGGAGCCGCTGCTGTTCCATCGCTCGCTGGCCGAGAACATCGCCTATGGACGGCCCGAGGCCAGCCAGGCGGAGATCGAGGCGGCGGCGCGGCTGGCGCATGCGGACGTCTTCATCGAGAAGCTGCCGCTGGGCTATGCCACGCTCGTTGGCGAACGCGGCGTCAAGCTGTCCGGCGGCGAGCGCCAGCGCGTGGCGCTTGCGCGAGCCTTCCTGGCGGACGCGCCGATCCTGATTCTGGACGAGGCGACGTCGAGCCTCGACAGCGAATCGGAGGCGCTGGTCCAGGATGCCATGCACCGCCTGATGCGGGGCCGTACGACCTTGGTCATCGCGCATCGCCTGTCGACGGTGCGGGAACTCGATCGCATCCTCGTCTTCGACCACGGACGCATCGTCGAGGACGGCAACCATGGCGCCCTGCTGCGGCTCAAGGGCGGCCTCTACCGCCGGCTGGTCGAACTGCAGGCCGACGGCATGGGCGATGGTCTCGAGGCGGCTTAGACCGCTGCCTCGCGCAATAAAATGTCACGGCGGAGCATTGGACGATGCTGCGCCGTGGCATTATGAATAATGTATCCAGGGAGGGGACGCCGTTTCCATGAGCGAAGCGCGTTTGGTCGTCGCGCCGATCGACAGCCGGGAGACGTTCAAGGACAAGGCCTATACCGCCTTGCGCCACGTCATCATGTCCTCGGACATCTACCGTTCGCGCACCGACATCCGGCTCGACGAACGGCAGCTCGCCCAGGATTTCGGCATCTCGCGCACACCGGTGCGCGAGGCGATGGCGCAGCTCGAGCGCGAAGGCTTCGTGCGATCGGTCCCGCGGCGCGGCGTCTATGTCGTGCGCAAAAACAAGCAGGAGGTGATCGAGCTGATCCAGGCCTGGGCTGCACTCGAGAGCATGGCGGCGCGGTTGATCACCGAGAGCGCCAGTGACGAGGACATTGCCGGGCTCCGGCGCATGTTCGCCACCTTCGAGGGCGACAAGCTGCACGCCAAGCTCGACGAATATTCCGAGGTCAACATCAACTTCCACCAGAGCATCATCGAGCTCAGCGGCAACCAGGCGCTGATCCGGCTGGCGGAGAACCTGTTCACCCACATGCGCATGATCCGCGGCGCCACGATCGGCGAGGACGATCGCGTCGAGCGCTCGATCCGCGATCACATGAACATCATCCAGGCCCTGGAAGCGCGCGATACCGAGCGCGCCGAAGACCTGGTGCGCCAGCATGCGCTCGGCCTCGCCGAGCACGTTTCCAAGCACGCAGACTATCTGGATTAGTGAGGAGTTCGGGAGGGACACATGGCCGAGGCAGCAATCAAAGAAACAGTGGACGAGGCCCAGGATCTGACGGACGGCTTCAGCCTCGTCATCGATGCGATGAAGTTGAATGGCATCGACACGATCTACGGCGTGCCGGGCATTCCCATCACCGACCTCGGCCGCCTGGCTCAGGCCGCCGGGATCCGCGTGCTGTCGTTCCGCCACGAGCAGAACGCCGGCTATGCCGCCGCGATCGCAGGCTTCCTGACCAAGAAGCCCGGCGTCTGCCTGACGGTGTCGGCGCCCGGCTTCCTCAACGGCCTGACCGCGCTCGCCCACGCCACGACCAATTGCTTCCCGATGATCCTGGTCTCGGGCTCGTCCGAGCGCGAGGTCGTCGACTTGCAGCAGGGCGACTACGAGGAGATGGATCAGCTCGCCATCGCCAAGCCCCTGTGCAAGGCCGCCTACCGCGTGCTGCATGCGCAGGACATCGGCATCGGCTTCGCGCGCGCCATCCGCGCGGCTGTCTCCGGTCGCCCCGGCGGCGTCTATCTCGACCTGCCAGCCAAGCTCTTCGCGCAAGTCATGAACGCCGACGCCGGCGCCAAGTCGCTGGTGAAGGTGATCGATGCTGCGCCGGCGCAGATCCCCTCACCTGCCGCGGTCAAGCGCGCCCTTGACGTGCTGAAGGCCGCCAAGCGGCCGCTGATCATCCTCGGCAAGGGTGCGGCCTATGCCCAGGCCGACGACGCCATCAAGGCGCTGGTCGAGAAAAGCGGTGTGCCCTTCCTCCCCATGAGCATGGCCAAGGGCCTGCTTTCCGACATGCATCCGCAGTGCGCCGGTGCGGCCCGCTCGACGGTGCTGAAGGACTCCGATGTCGTGATGCTGATCGGGGCGCGGCTGAACTGGCTGCTGTCGCACGGCAAGGGCCGGACCTGGGGCGATGCGCCCAAGAAGTTCATCCAGGTCGATATCGAGCCGCGCGAGATGGACAGCAACGTCGAGATCGCGGCACCCGTGGTCGGCGACATCGGCTCCTGCGTCCAAGCGCTGCTCGACGGCATGGGCACCAATTGGTCGGCCGCGCCGGCCGACTGGACCGGCACGGTCAAGGCCAAACGCGACGAGAACGTCGCCAAGATGGCGCCTCGCTTCATGAACAACAAGTCGCCGATGGACTATCACGGTGCACTCGGTGCGCTGCGCACGATCATCAAGGAGCGGCCCGACACCATCCTGGTGAACGAAGGCGCCAACACGCTCGACCTCGCCCGCGGCGCGATCGACATGTACAAGCCGCGCAAGCGGCTCGACGTCGGTACCTGGGGCGTCATGGGTGTCGGCATGGGCTCGGCCATCGCCGCCGCCGTCGAGACAGGCCATCCTGTCCTCGCGGTCGAGGGTGACAGCGCCTTCGGCTTCTGCGGCATGGAGGTCGAGACGATCTGCCGGTACAAGCTGCCGGTCTGCGTCGTCGTCTTCAACAACGACGGCATCTATCGCGGCGATGGCGTGAATACTGGCGGCGGCTCGGATCCGGCAACGACGGCGTTCGTGAAGGGCGCACGCTACGACAAGATGGCCGAGGCTTTCGGCGGCGTGGGCGTCAACGCCACGACGCCCGACGACCTCAGGCGCGCCGTTAATGAGGCGCTCGATTCACGCAAGCCCACCCTGATCAACGCCGTCATCGACCCGGCGGCCGGCGCCGAAAGCGGCCGCATCGGCAACCTCAATCCGCAAAGCAAGCTGCGCAAGAAATAGCGTTACGAGAGATCGGAGAGAAACATGGCGAAGAAGAAGGTCCTGAAGGCGAAGAGCAAGGCGAAAGCTCCGAAGAAGGTCGCCAACGCCGCGAAGAAGCCGGCACTCAAGGTCGTGGCCAAGAAGGCCAACGGCAACGGCCTGCCCAAGGTCTCGAAGAAGCCCTGGGGCCAGGACGGCAAGGCGCTCGATGGCGTCAAGATCCTCGACTTCACGCACGTTCAGTCGGGCCCGACCTGCACACAGCTGCTGGCGTGGTTCGGCGCCGACGTGATCAAGGTCGAGCGTCCCGGCAGCGGCGACATCACCCGCGGCCAGCTGCAGGACATCCCGGGCGTCGACAGTCTCTACTTCACGATGCTCAACCACAACAAGCGCTCTATCACACTCGACTCCAAGAGCAAGGAGGGCATGAAGGTGCTGGAGCGACTGGTGAAGACCTGCGACGTGCTGGTCGAGAACTTCGCGCCCGGCGCGCTCGACCGCATGGGACTGACCTGGGAGCGCATCCACGAATGGAACCCGCGCATGATCGTGGCCTCCGTAAAGGGCTTCGGTCCTGGGCCGTACGAGGACTGCAAGGTCTATGAGAACGTGGCGCAGTGCGCCGGCGGTGCCGCCTCTACCACCGGATTCCATGACGGCATCCCCCTGGTGACCGGCGCGCAGATCGGCGATTCCGGCACCGGTCTACACTTGGCGCTGGGCATCGTCAGCGCCCTCTACCAGCGCAAGCGAACCGGGCGCGGCCAGCGCGTGCTGGCCTCGATGCAGGACGGCGTGCTCAATCTCTGCCGCGTCAAGCTGCGCGACCAGCAGCGGCTCGCCCATGGTCCGCTGAAGGAATACACGCAGTACGGCGAAGGCATCCCGTTCGGCGAGGCGGTCCCGCGCGCAGGCAACGATTCGGGCGGCGGCCAACCCGGCGTGATCCTGAAATGCAAGGGCTGGGAGACCGATCCGAACGCGTACATCTACTTCATCACCCAGGCTCCGGTCTGGGAGAAGATTTGTGACCTGATCGGCGAGCCTGAGTGGAAGACCCATCCGGACTATGCCAAGCCCCCGGCCCGCCTGCCGCGACTCAAGCAGATCTTCGCGCGCATCGAGCAGTGGACCATGACCAAGACCAAGTTCGACGTCATGAACGAGTGCAACGCGCTCGACATCCCGGTCGGTCCCATTCTGTCGATGAAGGAGCTGGCCGAGGAGCCGTCGCTGCGCCACACCGGTACCGTCGTCGAGGTCGATCATCCGACGCGCGGCAAGTACCTGTCGGTCGGCAACCCGATCAAGCTCTCCGACTCGATCAGTGAGGTGAAGCGTTCGCCGCTCCTCGGCGAGCACACCGACGAGATCCTTTCCAAGGTGCTGAAGTTCACGCCGCGCGAGATTGCCGAGATCAAGGCCTCGGGCGCGACGGGCGAGGCGCCGAAAGCCCAGGCGGCGGAGTAAGCCGATGCGTATCGTGGTCCATGGCCAGCAAGCCTTCGGCAAGGCTGTGCTGGAAGCGCTGCTAAAGCGCGGTGAGAACATCGTCGGCGTCTACGTGGCGCCGGAGAAGCCCGGCCAGAAGGCCGATCCGCTCAAGGAAGCAGCCCTGGCGGCCAAGCTGCCGGTGTTCCAGCCCGCCTCCTACCGCAAGCCCGAAGTGTGGGAAGAGTTCAAGGCGCTGAAGCCTGACCTGCAGGTCATGGCCTTCGTGACCCTGTTCGTGCCCGAGGAATTCCTGAACATCCCGACGCACGGCTCGATCCAGTACCACCCGTCGCTGCTGCCGGCCTATCGCGGCGCATCGGCCATCAATTGGCCAATCATCCTTGGTGAGAAGGAGACCGGCCTCTCGATCTTCTGGCCGGACAACGGCCTCGATACGGGTGATGTGCTCCTGCAGAAGAAGACGCCGATCGGGCCGAAGGACACGCTGGGCACGGTTTACTTTGACCGCCTGTTCCCGATGGGCGTCGACGCCATGCTGGAATCGGTCGACCTGGTGAAGGCGGGGAAGGCACCGCGCATCAAGCAGGACGAATCCAAGGCGACGTACGAAGGCCGCGCCACGGCCGACATCGCCCGTATCGACTGGGGCAAGTCATGGCGCCAGATCGACCCCCTGATCCGTGGCTGCAATCCCGCTCCCGGAGCCTGGACCACGATCGACGGCAAGAACCTGCAGATCTTCGACATCCAGCCCCTCCCGGCGCGCGATCCCAAGGGGATCGGCGGCAAGTATGGCGAAGTCGTCGATGTGTCGGCCGACGGCTTCACCGTCGTCGTGCCGGACGGCCGCATCAAGGTCCTGCGCGTGAAGCCTGCCGACGGGCCCAAAGTTGGCGCCGGCGAATGGGCCGCTGCCGCCAAACTGGCCGTCGGCGCACGGCTGACCTGAAGAAAACCACCTCACCCTGAGGAGCGCAGGCAGTGCGCGTCTCGAAGGGTGGGCAACAACAAGACTGTGGCCCACCCTTCGAGACGCCCCGCTGCGCGTGGCTCCTCAGGGTGAGGAAGTCCGCTAACAGAGGAAACCGTCCGATGCCTGCGTCTCAGCATACCAATCCGAAATCAGACATCCAGATCGCCCAGGAAGCCATCAAGCGCCCGATCATGGATCTGGCAAAAGAGAAGCTAGGCATCGCATCGGAGAACCTCGAGCCCTACGGCCACTACAAGGCCAAGGTCTCGATGGACTACATCAAGTCCCTGAAGGACAAGCCCAACGGCAAGCTGATCCTGGTGTCGGCGATCTCCCCGACGCCGGCCGGCGAAGGCAAGACCACCACCACCGTGGGCCTCACCGACGCGCTCAATCACATCGGCAAGAAAGCGATGCTTTGCCTGCGCGAACCCTCGCTCGGGCCGTCGTTCGGCATGAAGGGCGGCGCGGCGGGCGGCGGCTATGCCCAGGTCGTGCCCATGGAGGATATCAACCTCCACTTCACCGGCGACTTCCATGCGATCGGCGCCGCGCACAATCTCCTGTCGGCATTGATCGACAATCATATCTACTGGGGCAATGCACTCGGCATCGACGGCCGCCGCGTCGCCTGGCGCCGCGCCATCGACATGAACGACCGCAGCCTGCGCCAGCTCGTGTCGTCCTTGGGCGGCGTGGCCAACGGCTTTCCCCGTGAGGACGGCTTCGACATCACCGTCGCCTCGGAGGTCATGGCCATCTTCTGCCTCGCTAAGGACCTCGAGGACCTGAAGGCGCGACTGGGCAACATCATCGTTGCCTATACCCGCGAGCGTAAGCCGGTACGTGCCGCCGACCTCAAGGCGCACGGCCCGATGGCCGTGCTCTTGAAGGACGCGCTGGCGCCCAACCTGGTGCAGACGCTGGAAGGCACGCCCGCCTTCATCCACGGCGGGCCGTTCGCCAATATCGCGCACGGATGTAACTCGGTGCTGGCAACGACCACGGCGCTGAAGCTTGCCGACTATGTCGTGACCGAGGCGGGCTTCGGAGCCGACCTGGGAGGCGAGAAGTTCATCGACATCAAATGCCGCAAGACGGGCCTCAGGCCCGACGCCGTGGTGCTGGTGGCCACGATCCGCGCGCTCAAGATGCATGGCGGCGTGAAGAAGGAGGATCTCAAGACCGAGAACCTCAAGGCCCTCGAAGTCGGCATGTCGAACCTGCAGCGCCATGTCGAGAACGTGAAGAAGTTCGGCCTGGTGCCGGTGATCTCGATCAATCGATTCAGCGCCGACACCGACGCCGAGATTGCCCTGGTGAAGTCGGCTTGTGCCAAGCTCGGCGTGGAGGCCGTCATGGCCGACCACTGGGCCGAGGGCGGCAAGGGTGCTGCCGACGTCGCCCGCGCTGTGGTCAAGGCCGTCGACAGCGGCAAGAGCGACATGAAGCTGCTCTATCCCGACGACATGCCGCTGGTCGAAAAGATCCGTACCATTGCCAAGGAGATCTATCGCGCCCGCGACATCGCCATTGCCAAGCCGGTGCAGGACCAGCTCACCTCGTTCGAGGCCATGGGCTTCGGCAAGGTGCCGGTTTGCATCGCCAAGACGCAGTACAGCTTCTCGACCAACCCGGATTCCAAGGGCGCGCCGAGTGACCACGTCGTGACGGTGCGCGAGGTTCGCCTGTCGGCTGGGGCCGAGTTCGTGGTGGCGGTGTGCGGGGACATCATGACCATGCCCGGCCTGCCGAAGGTTCCGGCGGCCAACAGCATCGACATCGGTCCCGATGGGAAGATTGTCGGTCTGTTTTAGTCTAGGGTCTCCTCAGTCAAGACTGAGGAGACACCATGAACGTGATGGCCAAGCGGGGCGCGATGGCGCGCCCTGATCTCAACAACCCGGAGCTCAACAACCTCGCCATGTCGAAGGAGGCGCAGCCTCTTTACGACGCGGTGGTGAAGCACATCGAAGAGAACGTCGCGCCCATCACGGAGAAGTTCTTCAAGCTGGGCGAGGGTCGCAAGGACCGCTGGAGCTGGGCGCCCGGCCAACTGGAGCTGCTCGAGGGCGCCAAGAACAAGGCCAAGGCGTCCGGCCTCTGGAACTTCTTCCTGCCCGGCTCCGAGATCGGCCGCGGGCTCACCAACCTCGACTACGCCTACATCGCGGCCGAGCTCGGCAAGCAGCCACTCGCCTCGGAATCGCTAAACTGCTCGGCGCCCGACACCGGCAACATGGAGGTGCTGGAGCGGGTGGGTACGCCCGAGCAGAAGGAGAAGTGGCTGAAGCCGCTGCTGAACGGCGAGATCCGCTCGGCCTACGCCATGACCGAGCCCAACGTCGCCTCGTCGGACGCCAAGAACGTCGCCACGCGCGCCGTGCTCGACGGCGACGACTGGGTGATCAACGGCGAGAAGTACTTCATCTCCGGTGCCGGCGATCCGCGCTGCAAGATCATGATCACCATGGTCAAGACCAGCCCCGACGCCTCGCCGCAGTTCCAGCAGTCGCAGATCCTGGTGCCCATCGACACGCCGGGCGTGAAGATCCTGGGACCGATGGAGGTGTTCGGCCACGACCACGCGCCGCGCGGTCACATGCACATCAAGTTCGAGAACGCCCGGGTCCCAAAGGAGAACATCCTGCTGGGCGAAGGCCGAGGCTTCGAGATCTCGCAGGTCCGCCTGGGACCGGGCCGCATCCATCACTGCATGCGTTCGATCGGCGCCGCCGAGAAGGCGCTCGACCTGATGGTCAAGCGCGGCTCGACGCGCCAGGCCTTCGGCAAGAACCTGATCGCGCTCGGCAAGAATCTCGAGCTGGTGTCGCGGGCGCGCATCGAGATCGAGGCCATGCGGCTCATGGTGCTGAAGGCCGCCAAGGCGATGGACGTGCTGGGCAGCCGCGAAGCCCGAATCTGGGTCAGCATGGTCAAGGCCATGGTGCCCGAGAAGGTCTGCACCATCATCGACCAGGCGATCCAGATCCACGGCGCCACCGGCATCTCGCACTGGACCCCGCTTGCCGAGATGTACATGAATCAGCGGCATCTGCGTTTTGCCGACGGTCCGGACGAGGTACATCACATGGTGGTCGGCCGCGCCGAGCTCAGCCGTCACTGATTCGCAATGCCACTGTATGCGTGGCATCAAAATCGCTAGCTTGGCCGCGGGGGAGCGCAACTCGCGGCCAGGACGTCTCTTGAGCCCAGGCGCTATGACGACGCATGGACGCCGCTTTCATTGTTGAATGGCTCAATCTGATCCTGCGCTGGGCCCACATGATCGTGGGCATCGCCTGGATCGGAGCATCGTTCTACTTCATCTGGCTGGACAACCATCTCCATCCGCCCCTCGATCCGGCCGACGCCGCCAGGGGCATCGGCGGCGAGGTCTGGGCGGTCCATGGCGGCGGCTTCTACACCGCCAAGAAGTTCAAGGTAGCGCCCGAGAAGCTTCCACCCGAGCTGCACTGGTTCAAGTGGGAAGCCTACACGACCCTGATCACGGGGTTCTTCCTGCTGTGCCTGGTCTACTATTACGGCGCGGAGGTCGCGCTCATCGATCCGGCGGTGATGGCTCTCAGCAAGCCGGAGGCGATCGCCATCGGCCTGGGCTTCCTGGTGTTGGGCTGGCTGGTCTATGACGCGCTCTGCCGCTCGGCGTTCGGCGAGGATGACGCAATGCTGGGCAGCCTGCTCGCGCTCTATTGCGCGATCGCGGCCTGGGCTCTCTGTCATCTGTTCTCGGGCCGCGGCGCCTATCTCCACTTCGGCGCCATGCTCGGCACCATCATGGTGCTGAACGTCTATTTCGTGATCATCCCGGGCCAGCGCGAGCTGGTGAAGGCCAAGGAGGAAGGCCGCACCCCCGATCCCAAGTTCGGCCTGATGGGCCGGCAGCGCTCGGTTCACAACACCTACTTCACCCTGCCGGTGCTGTTCACCATGATCAGCAACCACTATGCCGGCCTCTATGGACATCCCTGGAACTGGGCCCTGCTCCTCCTGATTTCTGCGTCGGGTGCATTGATCCGGGTATGGTTCGTCCAGCGCCACAAGGGCAATCAGAACCCGCTGGTGCTGGCCTCGGGCCTGGTCATGCTGGCGATAACCGCCATCGTCTCCCTGCCGCGCCCCGCCCCCGACATCGGACCGCCCGCCTCCTTCGCCGAGGTCCAGCCGATCTTCCGCGAGCGCTGCCAACCTTGCCACGCCGTCAAGCCTACGCAGGAAGGTTTTGCCGCTCCGCCAAAGGGCGTGATCTTGGAGACGCAGCAGCAAATCCGCGATCGGGCAGCGATGATCAACCAACAGGTGTGGGTCACCCGAGTCATGCCGCCGGGCAACCTGACGAACATAACGGAAGCCGAGCGACGCCTGATTGCGCGCTGGTTCAAGGGCGGCGCAGAATAGCGGGCATGATGGCCCGCCCGGCACGATTCCGCCTCGCACGGTTCCCTTGGCGCCGCCTGCTGACGGCGGCGTTGGCGGCCGTCGCGATTTTTCTCTACTGGTCACATGTCACCGAGCGCGGCCAGCGCGACCTCGTGCGCAGCTCGGTGGCCGGCGACAGCAGCGTGTCGACCGCCCGGCATGGTTTCGGCGCAAGCGTGGGCTTCGCCGACCCGCGTCGCCTCGATGAGCATTTCGACAAGCACGGCCCGGAATTCGGCCACATCTCCAAGCAGGACTACCTGCGCCAGGCGCAGCTGCTGCGCGACGCCAAAGCCGGCGGCCCGATCCTCGAGGCTGTGCGGCGCGATGGCGTCATCACCCGCTATGATCAGCAGACCGGCGCCTTCATCGCCTTCAATCCCAACGGGGTGATCCGGACCTTCTTCAAGCCCAACGACGGCGAGCGCTACTGGCGCCGCCAGGCGGAGCGTGGCGAATGAAACCCGCACCGCCGCCAGGACCGCCCGACGTCGCTGATCTGCTCGAGCTGGTCGATCAGTGGGTCGAGTTCACCGCTGACCTCGGCAAGGGCTACAGCTTCGATCTCGACAACTGGCTGAACGACGTCGATGTGCGCGAGTTGATCCTGGAAGCGCTACCGATGTTCAGCCGCGAGGAGATGGGCGAGCATGCGCTGAAGCTCGACGAAGCCGACAAGGCATTCATGGCGGCGACCCGCGACTTCAAGAAGTGCGTGTGGGGCAAGGGCACGGCGAGAAAGGAAAAGTGGACGCCGCAAAAGAACTGGTGGTACTTCCGCACGCCGCAGAGCTCCAATCCGCAGCTCGAGGACGAGCTGGCGACGATCCGCTGAAGGACCGATGAGCTTGCCCAAGATCCTGGTCGAGACCGCCTCGCCCGTCACCACGATCATCATCAATCGCCCACAGGCGAAGAACGCGCTCGACAACGAGGCCGCGCACGCGCTCGCATCAGCGTTGAAAGCATTCGAAGCCGATCCAAATGCGCAAGTGGCGGTGCTCACCGGCGCCGGCGGCGCCTTCTGCGCCGGTGCCGACCTGAAGGAGCTGGGAGCCGGAACGGACTACTTCCCATGGGCCGGCAGCGACGAGGGCCCGCTACGCGCGCCGCTTTCCAAGCCCGTGATCGCCGCCATCGAGGGCCACGCCTGCGCGGGCGGCTTGGGTGTGGCCCTGTTCTGCGACATCCGCATGGTCGACGACACCGCGACCTTCGGCGTGTTCTCGCGTCGCTGGGGCGTGCCCATGAGCGACGGCACGACGGTGCGGCTGCCGCGCATCGTTGGCCAGGGCCATGCCCTCGACATGCTGCTGACGGGTCGCGCCGTCGGCGCAGACGAAGCCATCGCCATCGGGCTGGCGACGCGGAAGGTGGCGCGCGGCACGACACGCGTGGAGGCGGAGAAGCTGGCACGGCAGATCGCCGGGTTCCCAACGATCGCCATGACGTCGGATCGCCAATCAGCCTATGAAAGCTTCGATCGCGACCAGGCCTCGGCGATACGGCGGGAAATGGAACTGTCGCTGACGGCGCGGCGGCAGGAATCGCGAAAAGGCGCGGCGCGTTTCGCCAAAGGCGAGGGCCGGCACGGCAAGTTCGAGAGGCAGTGAATGCGGGCGTTGGTTTGTGAGGCCTATGGGCCGATCGAGAGTTTGAAAGTCACGGAGCTGCCGGTGCCCGAACCGAAGGCCGGCGAGGTTCTTTTGAAGGTCGGCGCGGCCGGCGTCAGCTTTGCCGCCATGCTGGGCGTCCAGGGAAAGCACCAAAACAAGCCGCCCCTGCCTTATGTACCGGGCAACGAGATGGCGGGTCATATCGTCAAGCTGGGGCCCGGCGTGAGCGGCTTCTCCGTCGGCCAGCGCGTCATGACGGGCGTCAGCCAGGGCGCATATGCGGAATTCGCGGTGGCCACGGCTGTCAACGTCGTGCCCATTCCCGAGACCATGCCCTATGCCCAGGCGACCAACTTTCCGACGCTCTATCCGACGGCCTACGGCGCCCTGAAGTGGAAGGCAGACATGCAGCCCAGCGAGGTGCTGCTGGTGCACGGCGCGGGTGGCGGGTCTGGACTGACAGCGATCGAGGTCGGCAAGGCGATGGGTGCCATCGTCATCGCCTCGGCTGGCGGCGCAGACAAGCTGCAAGCCGCGCGCGACGCCGGCGCCGACCATCTGATCGACTATCGCAAGGAGGACCTGCGCGGCCGCGTGCTCGATCTCACGGGCGGTCGCGGCGCCGACGTGGTCTACGATCCGGTCGGCGGCTCGGCCTTCGACGTATCACTGCGCTGCGTGGCGCCCGAAGGACGTCTGATACCGATGGGCTTCGCCAGCGGCACGATCCCGCAGATTCCCGCCAACATCCTGTTGGTCAAGAATGTGACAGTGATCGGCTTCTACTACGGCTACTACACGGGATGGGGTGGACGCGGCGAGCCGACGCCCAAGGACGCGGAGTCGCTTGCCAAGCGCCGCGCCATGGTTGCCGCGGCTCAGGCCGAATTGATGCGTTGGTTCACCGAGGACAAGCTCAAGGCCGCAATCGCCGGTACTTTCGACCTCGCCGATTGGGTCCAGGGCTTCAAGCTGATCGAGGAACGTACCGTCGTTGGCAAAGCCGTGCTTGTCCCCTGAGGGGTGAGCTCGTCTCCCCCGAGGGAGGCTTGTTCCGCAAAGCCGTTCCGGCATAGTTGTCATCGGAATGCCGGTGCAGTGGACCGTATCCCACCCGACTCGCCTGGTGATCGCCATCGCCAAGGGAGAGCTTCGGCTTATGGACATCGAGACCTATCTCGATGAAGTGGTCACCGCGAATGCGCTGGCGTACCGCAAGATATTCGACATGTCCCAGGCGACTCCCAAGCTCAGCGATGACGATCTATTGGCGCTGGGCGCGCGTATCCGTGCCTATATCGCACTGGGCCAGATCGGCCCCCTCGCCATCGTCGCCACGACCGATGAAAGCTATGAACAGGCGATGATGTTTGCCACCCTTGCCGTCGCCGACCGACCGTTGAGGATCTTCCGCGAGCTCCATCTCGCGCGCCAGTGGCTGGACGCCCAGCTCGAGCCCTAGAGAATCCTTGGGAACAGTGCGCACTCGAGCCTGTCGCCCGGCTTGAGCCCATGGCCGTCGATGGGCGGTGAAATCTGGCCAAGGCGCGCCGCGTAGCGCGCATCGTCGCCGCACCACCGGGTTGCCCAGGCGCGTCGGCGGCGCACTGACGAGAGATTGCCGGCGGCACCGTGCAGCGTAAGCGCGTGGAACGCGACGACATCGCCCGGCTCCATGTCCCAGGCAAGGAATTCGTGCCGCTCGCGCTCAGCATCGAGGTCCGGCAGCGGTTCGAAGCGTGCGTCCTGGACGGCGAGATCGACTCCGCCCTGGCGGAAGAACTTCGGCTGGAACCAGCGCCCCCAACGATGCGAGCCTTTGACGTACTCCACGCAAGTCGCGCGATCGACGGGATCCAGCGGCAGCCAAAGCGAGACAATCTGCTCGCCATCGATCGGATAGTAGGGCTGGTCGTGATGCCAGGGCGTGCGCTCGCGCGTCCCGGGTTCCTTCACCAGCAGATGGTCATGGTAGTAGATGACCTCGCGCGAGCCCATCAGGCGCTGGGCGATCTCGGATGCCGGCGAATTGTGGACGAAGTCGCGCGCCGCCTCATGCCGCTGCCAAAGCTGGAAATCGACGAAGAACAGGCCCGGCGCCCCTTGCGGCGTGTTGAGCCGAACCATGGGTCCGGGTGCGGCGATATCGGCATCCACGGCCTTGCGCAGGCGCTCGATCCAGTCGAGCGCGAAAGCCCCGCGCAGGCAGATCGCGCCGTCGACGCGATAGCGCGCGACCTCTTCGTCGGTCGGCAAACGCCCCATCAGATGTCACCAAAACTGCCGCCGCGCCCCTTGCCGGCGGCGAAGCGCGCGGCGCCGGAGCGGGTCTCGGCCTGGAGGGCGGGAAGGCCCCGGCGCGCTTCGTTGACGAGCGCCCCGGCGACCTCGAGGCCCCACTGCTCGTAAGAGGAGCGGCGATCCGAGCGCATGCAGATCTGGGGAAAGCGTGCGACCTGCTCGGCGAGCGCGATCGCCTCCGCCAGCGCCTGGCCCTGTGGCACCAGCCGGTTCGCCAAGCCCCACTCGTAGGCTTCGCGGGCCCCAACCTCACGACCGGTCAGGATCATGTCTAGCGCCCGGCTGTGACCGATCAGGCGCGGCAGGCGCACCGTGCCACCGTCGATCAACGGCACGCCCCAGCGTCGGCAGAAGACGCCGAACTTGGCGGTCTCGGATGCCACACGCAGGTCGCACCACAGGGCGAGCTCGAGGCCGCCCGCGACAGCGTAGCCTTCGACGGCGGCGATCACTGGCTTGGACAGCAGGTGCCGGGTCGGTCCCATCGGCCCCGGACCCTCGACGTCGTGCAGTGGGACGTCCGCCTCGGGCCTGGAGCGGGCGGCGACTTTGAGGTCGTATCCGGCACAGAACACGCCGCCGCGGCCGGTCAGGACCGCCACCGACTGGCTGTCGTCGGTATCGAAGGCCAGGAAGGCCTCACGCAGGCGTTCCGCCGTCTCCGGATCCACGGCATTGCGTGCCTCGGCGAAGCGGTCGATGGCGACGATCGTGATGGGTCCCTGCTTGTCGACCGCAACCTTGGCCATGGCTGCCTCTTGGAGTTAACGCCCTTGCATCATCCGTAGCGGCGTATAGACCAGCACGGTCTCGCCCTTTTGGTTTTTCACCAGGTTGGTGGTGCGCACAAGAGCGCGCATCGGATCCTTGGAGGTCGGCTTGATCTCGGAGAGCTCGATCTCGACGTGGATCGTGTCCCCGACATAGGTCGGGCCCTTGATGTCGAAGCCCATCGACAGGAAGGCAAGCCCGGTGCCCTGCAGCGTGGTGGGAATGACGAGGCCCTCGGCCATCGAGTAGACCAGCGCCCCGGGGACCGGATGGCCGCCGCGCATGGGCGCATGCTCCTTCACGTACTCCTTGTTGGTAAACAATTCCTCGGAAAAGCCGCAAAGAGTGACGAAATTCAGCAGATCAGCCTCGAATAACGTGCGCCCGTAGGTGACGAAGCGATCGCCAATCTTGAGCTCGCGCCAGTTCCAGCCCTCGCCCAGCTGCTTCATGGTCGTGCTCGTCAGTGGGCGTGGGCGGCCGGTTGGGCGCCTTCAGCCAGCACGTAGAGCCTGCTGCAATAGGGGCACTCCACGCGTCCCTCCGCACCCAGGTTCAGGTAGACTTTAGGATGGCCCAATGCACCGCCCCCGCCATCGCAGGCGACGCGGTCAGTATCAACAGTGATGACTTCAAAAGGCTCCGTCACGATCTCTCTCCTTTCACGCCGGGCGATGATAGCGGTCACCGCGGCCACGGTCATGCTTTCCGCCTGCGCCCCAACGGTCCAGCCCAGGGTTTTGGGGAACGGATTTGGCAATGGATTGGCGCATTCGCCGACGCTGACCACTGATCGTTATGTCGCAGCTGACGGCACGTCGCTGCCTGTCACCGTCTGGCCAGCCGACCCGGGCCCACCGAACGCCGTGATCCTCGGCCTGCACGGTTACGGCGACTATCGCAATGCCTGGGACGAGCCGGCGCAGATCTGGGCCAAGGATGGCATCACCACCTACTCGTACGACCAGCGCGGCTTCGGCGGCAGCCCGACGCGCGGCCGTTGGCCGGGCACCGAAGCTCTGGTTGACGATGCCAAGGCGATGCTTGTGCTGCTGCACGCCAAATATCCGGGCGTTCCGGTGTACCTGGCCGGCGAGAGCATGGGCGGGGCAGTGGCGCTCGTCGCTGCCGACCAGGATGCCGAGATCGATGGCCTGATCCTGCTCGCCACAGCGCTTCGCTCGCGCGACACATTCGGTCCCGTCATCAGCGGTGGCCTGTGGTTCTTCGCGCACACCATTCCGTGGATGCCGTCGGGGCCGACCTCGATCGACTACCAGCCTACCGACAACCCCAAGACGCTGGACAAGCTGCGCAACGATCCGCAGATGCTGCGCCAGACGCGGCTCGACATGGCCTATGGCCTGGTTGACCTGATGGACGCCGCCCGCGCCTCCGCCGCCAATGTGAAGGTGCCCTTTCTCATGCTGCACGGTCTCGCCGATCGCATCGTGCCCCAAGAGCCGGTCAAGGCCGCCATCGAGGTCATGCCACGGCGACCAGATTCCCAGCTCGGCTTCTACAAGAAAGGCTATCACCTGCTGTTGCGCGACAAGGAGGGCAAGGCCGTCGCGGTGGACGTGGCTGCCTGGATCGCCAACCACGAAGCACTACTACCGTCGGGCGCGGAAGCTGCCCGGTCCCAGCCCGACATGGCCGCCCTGTGGGGATCGAAGCGAAGCCGCTAGGCGGCGCAGCGCACCACGACCGTGCCAGTGCCGCGCACCACGCTGGCGTCGCCGCGTGTCGGCATGTTGTCCATGTTGAGCACGGTGTAGTTGCCCTTGCACATGGCGAGCGCGCGCGTCTGGCAGCCACCCGGCATGCCGCAGGTGATCTGGATCGCCTCCTTACCGTCGGTCCAGGTGACCATCTTGGCGTCGGTGTCGGAGCTTGGATCGGGGCCAACCGCGCGCTTGGGATCCGCACAGGCTGCGGCCAGAGCCGCCATGCCGAGGATAAGCATCCACCGAACCGTCGCACGCGTGACCATGTCTTCTCCCCCGTTTTGTCCGTGGTCGACCGGACGCAGCAGAGTACCTCGCGGCGAGCGCCTCGTATAGTCTCGCGGCCGAAACGCTCTCGGAGAACGCCAAGATGCGCGCCGCCCGCGCCTTTTCCTTGCTGCTTCTGCTGGCGGCACCGACCATCGCTGGCGCCCAGCCCACCAACGAACAGCTCGCGGCGCGCTGCGCCGAGCTCGGGGCCATCTTCGACCGCTATGGCACGCGCCGCAGTGAGGGGTCCGGCGGCCCCGACATGATCAGATTGGGCGCCGGTATCGACTGCCAGAAGGGCCGCTATGCCCAGGGCATCAAGGCGCTCGAAGACCTTCTCGACCGCAATCGGATCCCCTATCCGCCGATGCCGAGTGGCTGAAGGGACGGCTAAGCTCAGCCATCGACGACGCCCCGGCTCTCGATCTCGACCAGTAGGCCCGGCACCGCAAGTGCGCTGACGGCCACCAGCGTCGACGTGACCACCGAGCCCTTGAGCGCCTTGCCGAGCGCTTTGGAGACCGCACCCATATCGCGAATGTCGGTGACGAAGATCGTGAGCTGCGTCAGGTCGGCGAGCCGGCACCCCGCCTTCTTCAGGGCGGACTCGATCTTGCGCATGGTGACGATGGTCTGCTCGGCGGCATTCTTGCCCTGCACCCGCCCCTTGGAATCGAGCGAGGTCGTGCCCGACACGAACACCATCGACCCGCTGCGGATTGCCCGCACATAGAAGGGCACGATCTCGGTGCCGTCGGGAAAGAGTTTCTTTGCCATGTCTTGCTCCCCTACTGTGGGGCGCAATGTAGGCGGCCGGCTACCGCCACGCAAAGGAGACACATGTCGCTCGATCGCTATCGCACCGCCATCGTCACCGGCGCCAGCCGCGGCATCGGCGCCGCGATCGTCAGGCAGTTGCGCATCGGCGGGTTGGAGGTGTGGGCGGTCGCCCGCTCGGCCAACGATCTCGCCGCGCTGGCGCAGGAGACCGGCTGCCGGCCACTCGCGCTCGACATCACCCATCGCGACGCCGTGCTTGGTGCGCTGGGCGGCCTCGATGCCGATGTCCTGGTCAACAACGCCTCCGCCCTGGCGCGCGGCGGCGCATCGTGGGAGACGGCACCCGATTTCATCGATGCGCTCACAGCCGTCAATATAAAGGGCACGCTCAATTGTCTCGCCGCCACCGTACCGGGCATGAAGGCGCGCGGCCGCGGCCATATCGTCAACCTGGGCTCGATCGCGGCCGTCTCGCCGATCCCTGGCATGCCGGTCTATGCGATGACCAAGGCCGCAATCCGCAGTCTCGGCCAGACGCTGCGCCTCGACCTGCACGGCACCGGCGTGCGCGTCAGCGAGATCTCACCGGGCCGCGTCGAGACCGGCGCGCATCTTGCTCTGATGGAAGACCGTGAACAGGGGCGCCGCCTCTTCTATGACGACTTCGACTGCCTGCAGCCCGACGACATCGCCGAGGCGGTGATGTTCGTGCTGGGCGCGCCGCAGCGCATGGACGTGACCTACATGGAGGTTGTTCCCACCGACCAGTCCTACGGCGGCTCGCAGTTTCATCGGAGAGCGCCATGAGCCTGAAGAACCTTGCCGCCATCCTCGACCCGGCGGCACCCGACGACCGGCCGTTGATCATCCAGGTCTCGCCTGACGGCGACGAGGGGTTCCGCCTGTCGTACGGTACCGGCCGCCGTCGCATCGCGGCACTGGCCCGTGGCCTGCTGAAGCGTGGCCTGAAGCGCGGCGAGGCTGTGGCCATCGTCGCCGCCAACAGCGCCGACTACCTCGTCCTCTACATGGCCACCATGGCCGCAGGCCTTGTCTCGGTCTGCGTCAATCACAAGCTGCCGCGCGAAACCGTGGCGCACATCATGAAGGACTCCGCGATCAAGCTCGCCATCGCCGACGCCGAGCGTGCGCCGCTGGTGCCGAGCTGGTGCCGACCGTGCCGATCGAGCAGCTCGACGCCCTGCTCGATCCCGGCCCGTTCCTGCCCATCGACATGGCGCCGGAGGAAGTGGCGATGGTGCTCTACACCTCGGGCTCGACCGGACTCCCGAAGGGCGTGCCGTTGACCCACGGCGGCTACATCTGGGCAACTGGGGCCACCCCCGAGCAGCGACCCGGCGTCGAAGGCAAGAAGGCGATCATCGCCGCGCCGTTGTTCCACATGAACGGTCTCTTCAGCGCAAAATTGGTGATGATCAACGGCGGCACCATCGTGCTGATGACCAGCTTCTCTGCGAAGGGCTACATCCGCGCCATCGACCGTCAGCGGGTCGACATGGTAACCTCGGTGCCAACCATGCTCGCGCTGGTCATGCGCGAGACGGAGGAGCTGGCGAAGGCAGACCTTGGGTGCGTGACCATAGCCGTGACCGGCTCTGCGCCTTCGACACCCGAGTTCTTCGAGCAGATGCATAGCCTTTTCCCTAATGCAGAAACGGCCAATAGCTGGGGCACGACCGAATCCGGGCCCATCGGCTTTGGTCCGCATCCCGACGGCATCGCCAAGCCGTTGAGCGCGCTCGGCTATCCGCGTAAGGGCATCGAGGTGAAACTCGTCGGCGGCGATGCCAGCCAGGGCGTGCTGCACATCCGCACGCCGGCGCTAATGACGGGCTATCTCAACCGCGAAACCGACACCAAGAAGCGGCTGGTCGACGGCTGGTACGACACCGGCGACGTCATGCGGCGCGACAAGGACGGCTTCGTGTTCTTCGTCGGCCGCGCGGACGACATGTTCCAGTGTGGCGGCGAGAACGTCTATCCCGGCGAGGTCGAGAAGCTTATGGGCCGCCACCCCGACGTCGCCCAGGTCTGCGTCGTGCCGGTGGCCGATGAGATCAAGTACCAGTTGCCCGTGGCGTTCGTCGTTCCCCGGCCGGGCACAGCCCCCAGCGAGGACGCGCTACGCCGCTTCGCTCTCGACAATGGCCCGGCCTACGCCCATCCGCGCGCTGTGTGGTTCATCGACGAGCTGCCGCTCGCCGGCACCAACAAGATCGACCGCAACGCGCTCACCAAGCGCGCCGCGGCCAACTATGCGCGGGATGCCACGCGGCGGGTCTAGGAGTCGGCCGTGAAGCCGATCTTCTTGACGATCGGGCCCCAGCGGTCGTGGCTTTCCTTGAGGAGGGCCGCCAGCTGGTCGGGAGTCGAGGACGTCGCCTCCAGGCCCATGACGGCGAGGCCGTCGATCACGTCCTTCTGCTCCAGCGCCGTGCGCAGCGCCATGTTCACGCGCTGCACCACCGACGGCGGCGTGCCGCCGGGCGCGAAGAAGCCGAACCATTCGGAGAACACCAGGTCTTTGTAGCCCTGTTCGGCGAAGGTTGGCACGTTGGGCGCGAAGCGGCTGCGCTTTTCGCCCGAGACGCCGAGGAAGCGCGCCTTGCCGGCGTTCACCTGCTGGGTGAACTCACCGACCGGGCCGGACACCGCCTGGACCTGGCCGGCGACCATGTCCTGGATGGCGGGCTGGGTGCCGCGATAGGCGACGTGCTTCAACTCGATTCCACCCGCTTGGCCCAGCAGCACACCAATGAAGTGCGGCACCGAGCCCGAGGCCGGCGACCCGTAGTTGGCCTTGTCGGGATTTTCCTTACACCAGGCGAGGAAGGCCGGGATGTCCTTGATTGTGTCGGGCACCGCCGGGCCGACGCAGAAGCCGAAGTCGAAGGTGCAGGCCAGCGTTACGGGCGTGACGTCAGCGAACGCGTCGTAGCCCAGCTTTTTATAGATGTGCGGATAGATCATCAGCATCGAGGCCGGTGTCTGCAGGATGACGCTACCGTCGGTCGGCGCGCCTTTCATCATCTGGACGGCAATCTGGCCGCCCGCCCCCGCCTTGTTCTCGACCAGTGCGCTCTTGGTGTAGGTGGTGCCGCGCAGGTTCTCGGCGACGCGCCGACAGAGCGTGTCGGACGTGCCGCCCGGCGGGAAGCCGGTGACGATCCTGACGACATCGAGCGGCTGGTTGCCCTGGGCTCGAGCACGGCCGGCAAAGCCGACGGCGAACAGTCCCGCCGTCGAGGCGCCGACGAAGCGGCGTCGGTTGAAGATCATGAAATGTTGCCCCCTCGGTCTCTTCAGCGCGGAAATGTCACTCAACTCCCGGAATGCGGCAAGATGGCGGATCACGGACCTGGCCAGGCAATGCTCTCGAGGAGCTTGCGGCTGATGGCGTAATGCCAGTAGGGGCCGGGATGGCCATCGAAGCCCATGATGTCGTCCTGCACGACCGAGCCGAAATCGCCGCGCAGGGCACCGATCAAGCCCACCTTGGGATCGAGCTGGCGGTAGAGCGCCTCATCGGGAGCGCCCGCGAAATGCAACAGATAGACCTTGGCAGGCGTCCTCGCGGCGATGTGGTTGACCAGGGCGGCCGTCACGGCCGTCATTTCCGATGCCGGTGGATCGGGCCGGCGGCAGTAATCGCCCAGCATGGCGCAGCGCTGGTCGAGGTAGCTGAACGTCACGGCCCCCTCGGCGCCGCGCGCCGCCTTGGGCAGCCGGAACGCCGGGATCGGCTGGCCGATGGCGTCCAGCCAAGTCGCGATCTCGCGCAAGCGCGAGGGCGCCACCACATGGCGCACGTCGTAGTAGCCGGCATAGCCCAGGACCACGACGTCCTGCGGGCCGACGCCGGTCAGGCGGTCGAAGTTCAGGACAGCCTGGCCGAGCGCCCAGCCGCCCAGCGCCGACAGCCGCACGTTGCGGTCGGGCAGCGCTTGGTAAAGGCGACCGGCGAAGGTGAGCTCGTCGGGCACCCCGGTGCCGAACACCCAGCTGTCGCCGAAGATGTGGACCGTCGGCTTGCCCGGACGCTCGCCCCCGACCCAGCGCGTGCCGTCGGGATTGATGGTCACGCGCGTGCGGAAGGTCTCCCATTGGCCACTCGTGGCGTTGCGGCGCGACCATGAGTGAGTGTAGGTGCCCCGCGCGGCGCTGTAGCCCAGCAGCGGATCGGGCCGGAAGAACGGCGATGGCTGGGTCTCCTCGACCACTGCCGGCGTGGGCGCGCCCGCCAGCCGAACGGCGCGATGCGCCAGGTTGACCAGTGACGAGTAGCTGCCGTCGAGCGTCTGGAAATCGCGCACGTGCTCGGCGCGGTAATAGACCAGCATCAGCCACGAGGCACCGATCTCGAGCACCGCAGCGCCGATCAGCACGGTCAGTGCGGAATAGAGGACGGTCCTGGCCCGCGGGCTCATGCGAAACTGTACGAAGGCCGGCGCCGCGGGTCCATCGAAGCCACCGGTTGCGGACTTGGCCGCGCACTTGGCCGCGGATTTGCGCCAGCCCGGGCCCTCCGGTATGTTCCGCCCGCCGGACCCGTAGCTCAGCTGGATAGAGCGCTGCCCTCCGAAGGCAGAGGTCGTGAGTTCGAATCTCGCCGGGTCCGCCATTTTATCTCATGTTTCCATCACTTAGCAAGAGCGCATTTTGTTCTCGTGGCGCTCGGATTGGCCGCGGAAGCACTGCGGAAGCAGTCGGACGCGTGTTGTGGCGTAGCGAAGCGCACTACATCGCAGCTTGGTTGTGACGCGGACCCGATGAAGTCGCGTCGCCACGATGCGCGCATTCGGTAGCCATCAAAGCCGAGCTGGGTTGGAAGGTCCGTCGTGACGCACCTTCGTTCTCGCCGTTGATCCGCTCGGCGACTTCGGCAGGGCGCATTTTCATCTTCGCCTTCGCATCCCGTGCGGCGTGAGGCAGGACTGAAGCGTGTGCTTGTCTGCAAAAGCGCAGGTCGCGCTCGACCGGAAGGCCAAGCTTGCTCTGCACGCTTTGCAGCTCCTGAAGCTGACGAAACCTCGCGCGCGTTGCATAGTCTTGCGCGCGGTCCCGATCGATTTTCCTCCGGCAACTTTGATGCCATCCCAGCTAGACGGACTTTTAGGCCGCAACTGTAGCGGAGAAGTCGCCTCTTCTGACGCGAGCGTCAAGCTCCTCCTCTGTCGTTCCAGTCCCTGCGGGATGCGTTCTGCTCCCTGCTCCGCTTCCGCCGCGCCCGACACGAACGGTCCGGGCTCGCCGGCCTCAAAGAGATGGAGAAAACAAGAAATCGATCGTTCACCTCCGCCGCCGAGGGCGGCACGAGCTTTACGGGCGTCAGCGTCTACTGGCTGATGGTGTTCGCCATTCCCCCCGCAGCGCCTCGCGCCGCCGCGTGGTTCCCGAAACTTGAGCTTCCCGCCGATTACCGACCCAGGGGCGCCGCCGATCCGAACCGAGCGGGCGTCGGACTATAACGCCCGAGCAAGGTCGTCAGCAGGCCATTTCGTATCGGCACCTACCGGAACCGCAAAGGCAATGGATCGGGCGGTCGCGGTGAGCGGAGCGAGATACCGCGCAGCCGCTTGTTCCGGGGTCAGCGCCGAGCGTGCAAAGCGCAGTGAAAGGCTTCCAAGCACGCTGCGCGATCGCTGAATGGGAACCGCGATGCCCAGAACGCGGCTGGGGCGCTGCGCCATCGTAATGGCGTAGCCGCAGCGCCGGACGAGCCTGAGGCCTGCCTCGATGCCACGTACATTCTCCGCTGCGACGGCATCCGACTTTGATTCGACCATCAGGCCGCGGATCAAGCGTTTCCTTTCCTCGGCCGGGCAGAACGCCATATAGGCCTGTCCGAGTGCGCTTGCGAGAAGAGGAAAGGTGCGGCTGTAGGCAGCCTTCTCGAAGGATAGATGGCTCTCGGGTGTCGTGCTGTGCAGCACGACGACGACGCCGTCGCGTACCTTTCCCAATACCAGTGGCCAGCCATGATCGCGCGTGAAAGCGCTCATTGGCTCCATGGCGGCGTCGACCAGGCGATCGACAAAGCGAACGCCGCTCGCTAGGGACAGCACGCGCTCGGTGATGCGATAGCCGGCCCGTGGCCCGACATGGGCGACATAGCCCGCCGAGACGAGGGTTTGCAGCAGCCGCACCAGCGTCGGCTTGGGCAAGCCGGTGGCTTGGTGGAGATCGTCCAAACGCGACAGCGGACGCAAATTCAACGCTGCGAGGACGGCAAGCGCCCGCACGACGGGTTCGACGGCAGCGGCGGAGTGATTTGGCATTGCTATAATTTTCCGTAATACGGAATCATGAAAGATTCAATGAAGCAGGTCTGCCCTTATCTCCTAGGATTCCACAATTGCGGGAAAACGAAGCCAAGGAGGAAGTTGATGAAGTACGAGACGATCGAAGTGCGCAAGCTGACGCCGGTGATCGGCGCTGAGATCTCGGGCGTCGACTTGTCCAAGCCCCTGGGCAACCAGCAGTTCAAGGAGATCCACGACGCGTGGATGGAGAACTTGGTGATCTTCTTCCGCGACCAGGATCTCAGCGTGGAACAGCATCTCGATTTCGGCCGCCGCTTCGGCAAGCTGCACCTACACCCGGCCGCCCATCAGCCCAAGGACCACCCAGAGATACTGGTCATTAAGGCCGATGAGAATTCTAAGCGCGTCGCCGGCGAGGAATGGCATTCGGACGTATCGTGTGATCCCGAGCCGCCCATGGGATCGATGCTCTACCTGACCGAGGTGCCGCCCGATGGCGGCGGCGACACCATGTTCGCCAACATGTATCGCGCCTACGAAACCCTGTCTGAGCCGGTCCGAAAGATGATCACCGGCCTGACGGCCATCCATGATGGCAAGCACGTCTACGAGCGGCCCGGCTACCGCGAGGGCGCACAATATCCGCGCTCGGAGCATCCAATCGTGCGCACTCATCCAGTTACCGGCAAGCCGGCGCTGTTCGTCAATCGGGGCTTCACGACCCGAATCGTCGGAATGTCCAAGAACGAGAGCAACGCCATCCTGGAAATGCTCTATCGGCACATCGAAACGCCCGAGCTCTGCGTGCGGTTCAACTGGCGGCCGAAGTCGCTCGCCTGCTGGGACAATCGCTGCGCCCAGCATCACGCCCTATGGGACTATTACCCGCATCGCCGTGCCGGCCGACGCGTGACGATCTGCGGCGACAAGCCGTTCTACAAGGCGGCTGCCTAGCCGAACGGCTGCACTTCCTTGGCCGTCGGGGCGTGGCGGAGTCACGCTCGTTCATCACGAGTGGGCCTCCGCCGACGCTCACTCGTCGGCAATACCTTGAAAGGCTGCGGCTCGTCTTTGCCGCGCCACGCGGTCGGCTGTTGATGGGAGGCAGCGCAACGAAAGGTTGGCCATGCCGCAGGACGACAAGACCAGCATCGGGATAGTCGGAGCCGGAGTGAGCGGAATCGCGATGGGGATCCATCTCAAGCGCGCCGGCTTCGAGAACTTCACGATCTACGAGAAGGCAGACGACGTCGGAGGCACCTGGCGGGAGAACACGTACCCCGGCCTGCATTGCGACGTGCCGTCCCATCTGTACTGCTACTCGTTCGAGCTCAATCCCGATTGGAGCCAGACCTTCGCCGGCCAGCCGGAAATCAAGGCGTACCTGCAGCGTTGCGCCGACAAGCACGGACTTGCGCGACATCTGCAGTTGGGTACCTTGATCGAGCGTGCCTGCTACGACGAGGACGACGGTAGCTGGACGCTCTCGACCGGCGACGGCCGAACCGTCCAGCACCGCGTGGTGGTAAGCGCCACCGGCGGGCTGACCGCGCCCAACCTGCCGAAGATTGAGGGTTACGACGTCTTCAAGGGTCGCTGGTGGCATTCCGGCGCCTGGGACCACGGCCACGACCTGTCCGGCAAGCGGGTGGCCGTCGTCGGCAGCGCAGCGAGTGCGGTCCAGGTCGTCCCGCACGTCGCCGGCCTGGCGCGCCAGGTCTTCGTGCTGCAGCGGACGCCCAACTACGTATTGCCGCGCCGCAACCTGGCCTATCGTCCGGATCAAAAGGAGGAGTTCAAGCGGCCGGACACGCGAGCCCTCGGTGACCATCGACGATGGCTGTACCGCCGCTCCCTACGCTCTTACCAAGTGTTCAAGAAGAGCCCGGCGGCCCAAGTCTGGCTGCGCACCGCGACCTTGGATCACCTGCGGGCCCATATAAGCGATCCGGCGCTGATCGAGAATTTGACACCACGTTACACGCCAGGGTGCAAGCGCCTGCTGGTGTCGGACGACTACTATCCCGCGCTGACAAAGAAGCACGTGCAGCTCGTCGCCGCGGGTCTCGACCGCCTGAACGAGACCGGCTTAGTCGCGACGAACGGCTCGGCGTTCGACGTCGACGTCGTGATCTTCTGCACCGGCTACAAGCTTGGAGGGCGCGCCGAGGGCGGACCGGCGGTCGACGTGGTGGGCCGCGCCGGCCACAGGTTGCGCCACGTCCTCGGTGCGCGACCGCAGGCCTTCTACGGCGTCGCCATCCCGGGATTTCCCAACTACTTCACGATCTGCGGCATCAACGGCGTGGTCGCATATGCCTCAGTAACGTCGTCGGCCGAGGTGCATGCCGAGTACATCGCCCGCCGCATCCGCGACCTGACGCAGCGCGGGCTACGTTCCATCGAGGTCAAGAGCGACGTCGTGCAGCGCTTCAGCGAGGAGGCCCAGGCGGAGCTGCAGTCGATGAGCTGGGCGGAAAACTGTCCCAACTTCTACCGGGATTCGTCGGGTCGTATTCTCAGCTTCTACCCCGGCACGCTGGGACGCCTGAGGCGCGAGATGCGGGTACGCACGCTGGCCGACTACGACCTCGAGGTGGTTCGGCCATGACCCGAATGATCCATCTCACTGGTTTCATGCTCTACAGCCCGGCGCCGCACATGATCATGTCGTGGGTCTATCCCAGGGCAAAGATCCGGCACCAATGGCATGAGATCGAATACTGGTCGGAAATCGCGCGCACGCTGGAGCGGGGCTGCTTCGACATGATGTTCTTCGCCGATGGGCTCGGCGGCGGCACGAATCGCGCAAGCGTCCGCTACGCCATCCAGTTCCCGACCCACGATCCGCTGACGCTGATCCCCTATCTCGCGGCGGTGACCGACCGGCTCTGCTTTGCCGCCACGATGTCGACCACCTTCTATCCTCCCTACTTGCTGGCCCGAAAGCTGACCAGCCTCGACCACGTCACCAAAGGACGGATCGGCTGGAACATCGTTTCCTCGATCGCGTCGGGCGAAGCGCGCAACTTTGGCATGGACACCCTGCCGCCGCACGACGAACGCTACGATCGAGCGGACGAGTTCATGGACGTCGTGCAAGCCTTGTGGCGGAGCTGGGACGACGATGCGCTGCTGATGGACCACGAGAATGGCGTGTTCGCTGATCCTGACAAGATCAGGAAAATCGACTTCAAGGGAAGATGGTTCAAAGTCCAGAGTCCCCTGGCCGTCCAGCCGTCGCCGCAGCGCGTCCCGTATCTGTTCCAGGCCGGCAGTTCGGATCGGGGCCGCGAGTTCGCAGCCCGGCACGCCGAATGTGTGTTCGGGGCGGCGGCGGGTACTGCACGCATGCGCGAGCTTGTCGACGACATCAGGACGCGAGCCGCGCGGTATCGCCGGGATCCCAATCAGATCAAGTTCGTGTGGTCCGCGCAGCCGCTGATTGCCACCTCCGAGCATGAGGCGCGCAGCAGACATGCTGAAATCCGCGGACGGATTCCGCTAGAAGCGCAACTTGCCCTGATGTCGGCGCACTTCAACTATGACGTCAGCAAGCTACCGCTCGACGTGCCGATCCAGGAACTTGCGCTGAAAGTCGAGGGGACGCGCGGCATGCTCGAAAGCTACATCCGCGGAGATCCCACCGTCACCCTGCGACGCATCGCCAGCACGTATCTCTCGAGCAGCGACAACAGCCCTATGGTAGGAACACCCAAGCAGGTGGCGGACTACTTCGCCTACCTTATCGACGAAGGCGGCGGCGACGGTTTCCAGATCACGCCCTCGTACTATGCGCCCGACTTCTATGTCGACATCGTCGATCTTCTCGTTCCTGAGCTTCAACGCTGTGGGATGATGAGAACCGCGTACGGCAATGCACCGACTCTGCGCCACACGATGACGGAGTTCTGAGCGGCACGCGACGCCGATCCCGCCGTCGGGCACCCTTCACGTTCGTCACGGATTATGCCGCGGGGACCGACTATATGACCATCGAGACAGCCCCAACCGCCCGCCCCATGCTGGGCGTTTTCATGCCGACCGGGTCCGGCGCGTTCTCGATCAGCACTCATCCGCGCTCGACCGTGCCGACCTGGGAGTACAACCGGGCCGTCGCCCTTCGAGCGGAAGCCGCAGGGTTCGACTTTCTCCTGGCCGGTGCCAGGTGGTCCACGCTCGGCGGCCGCATGGACTTCCAGGGCCTGCGGCTGGAGTCCATGACCTTCATCACGGCGCTTGCCGCAGTCACGAACCGGGTGCTGCTTTTTCCCACGGTCCATACCTTTGTCTTTCACCCGCTTCTCGCTGCCCGCATGGTCAACGACGCCAACCGTATCAGCGGCGGACGCTGCGGAATCAACGTCGTGTCGGGATGGGTCCAGTCGGATTTCGCGATGTTCGGCGTGACCCCGCGGCCCCCGGCCGAGCGGCTGCAGTACAACACGGAATGGCTGCGGCTGCTGAAACTTGCCTGGACCGAGGACGATTTCACGTTCGACGGCACGCATTTCCAGGCTCGCAATGGCTATCTGCGGCCAAAGCCCGTGCCGTTTCCAACGATCTCGAAGGCCGGGGAGTCAGCCGAAAGCCGCGAGCTCGTCATCCGCGAGGCCGATTGGCTGTTCATCCAGCTTCCCCAAGCCACCGATGTCTTGCGCTCGCGCGTGCAGGCGCTGAAGTCCGATGCGGCGCGGCTCGGCAGGCGCGTCAAGGTCCTGTCCTACGGGTTCGTCCTGCCGCGCCGCACGCGCGAGGACGCCTTGCGCGCGCGCGACGCCATCCTGGAGGCTGGCGACCTGGAAGCCGCTCGCAACATGGGACGGCAGCGCGGTTGGGGACCGTCGCACGAAGACCCTGAGGAGTTGAAGAGCATCGTCCTGTCGCTGGGAACCCGGGCCTTCATCGGCTCGCCCGAGGAGATCGCCGCCGATCTGCGCACCTACTTTGCGACCGGGCTCGACGGCCTCTTGTTCACCTTCTACGACTACGAGGAAGATCTCGGCCTGTTCATCGGGGAGATACTGCCCCTGCTGTGACCGCCGCGACCGGCCTGATCTCCGATCAATGCTCGGGGTGATGGCAGGCTACCACGTGGTTCTCGCCCGCCGGGCGCAACCGCGGCTCCTCGACGGCACATTGCGCCGTCGCCTTAGGGCAGCGCGTACGGAAACGGCAGCCCGACGGCGGATCGAGGGGCGACGGGATCTCACCCTCGATCACCCGCGCGAAGCGCCGGCCGAAGTCGGTGCCGGGATCGGGCACCGAGGCCAGCAGCGCCACGGTGTAGGGATGAGCGGCTTGGCTGTAGAGCCGGGCGGCCGGCGCGACCTCGCAGATCTTGCCCAGGTACATGACGGCGACCCGGTCGCTGATGTTCTTCACCACCGCCAGATCGTGGGCGATGAACAGCATGGTCAGGCCGAAACGAGCCTTGGCGTCCTCCAGAAGGTTCAGGATCTGGGCTTGCACCGAGACGTCGAGCGACGAGACCGGCTCGTCGCAGACAAGAAGGCGGGGGTTTAGGATGAGCGCGCGGGCGACGCTCACGCGCTGACATTGCCCGCCCGACAATTCGTGCGGCCGGCGGTCCCAGACTGTCCCCGGATCAAGCCCTACCGCATCGAGCATCTCGCGGACGCGTTCATCGCGCTGCCGCCGGTTCAAGCCGCCCGCGACGACGAGCGGAGCCGCCACGATATCGGCGATGGTTCGCTTGGGGTTGAGTGACGAAATGGGATCCTGAAACACCATCTGCATCCTCGGGCGTATGGCGCGCAGCTCGGCGGCCGAGAGGCGTGAGAGGGGCGTACCTTCAAGGATCACCTCCCCCGAGGAGGGCGGCGGCAGGGCCATCAGGGCGCGGCCGACCGTGGTCTTGCCGCAGCCCGACTCGCCCACCAGACCCAAGGTCTCGCCCGCAGCGATCTGGAAGCTGATGCCGGCGACCGCCTGCAACCGCTGACCGCCGGCCAGCGCGAACGTCTTGGTGAGATCCTGCACCTCCAGCACCGTCGCGTCGCTCTGCGGCGCGACCGAAGAGAGTGTCTGATCAGGCATGGCCGACCTCAAGCGGACGCCAGCAGGTCCAGCGGCGCTCGCCCGACGCTTCCGTGGTCTCGGCCGGCTCGCGACGACAAATCTCGGCGGCGCGCGTGCAGCGCGGCGCGAAGCGGCAGCCCGCCGGCGGATCGATCAGCATGGGCGGCCGCCCCTGGATGGCCTGCAGTCGCGTATGCGGCGGGTCGGCGAGGCGCGGCGCCGACTGCATCAGCGCCGCCGTATAGGGCATGCGGGGCGCCCTCAGCAAGTCGGCGGTCTGGCCGTGCTCGACGATGCGCCCGGCATACATGACAGCGACTTCGTCGGCGACTCCCGCCACGACGCCGAGATTGTGGGTGATGAGGATCAGGGCCATGCCGCGCTTTTCCCGCTGCTCGCGCAGCAATCGCAGAATCTGCGCCTGCACGGTGACGTCGAGCGCCGTCGTCGGCTCGTCGGCAATCAGGAGCTTGGGATCGCAGGCAAGCGCGATGGCGATCATGACGCGCTGGCGCATGCCGCCCGACAGCTCATGGGGGAACGACCGCGCCCGCCGCTCGGGCGAGGGAATGCCGACGGAGGCCAACAGCTCGACAGCACGGCGTTGCGCTTCGGCCTTGCTCGAGCCGAAGTGCAGGCGGAGCACCTGGCCGATCTGGTCGCCCACTCGCATCACCGGATTGAGCGACGTCATCGGATCCTGGAAGATCATGGCGATCTCCCGGCCGCGCAGCCGCCGCATCTCCTTTTCCGACAGGCCGCGCAGGTCGCGCCCGTCGAACAGTATCTGCCCGCCCGCCTTGTCGAGGACCGCGTCGGCGATCAGGCCCATGATCGACCGGGCGAGGATCGACTTGCCGCAGCCGGACTCGCCTACCAGGCCGAGCGTGCGTCCGGCGGCGAGATCGACGGAAACACCGTCGACCGCCCGCACCAGCCCGCGTGGCGTGCGGAGGTAGCTCTTGAGACCGCGGATCGAGAGCAGCGCGCCGGCGGTCAAAGCGCCGCCTCGCGCTGATCGATGCGACGCTGAAGCTGATCGCCCGCTACGTTGAGCGACAGCACGGTGAGGAAGAGGAAAAGCGACGGCCCGAACACGGCCCACGGCGCGTCGAGCAGGTTGGCCCGCTCGGCCGCCACCATTCCGCCCAGAGTCGGCTGCGGCGGCGGAACGCTGAGGCCAAGAAAACTCAGCGCCGCCTCGCCGATGATCGCGACCGCCACCATCAGCATGCCGTAGGCGATCAGCGGCGCCACGAGATTAGGCAGGATCTCCTGCAGCAGGATTCGGCCGTTCCGCATGCCCATGGCACGGGCCGCCAGCACGAACTCGCGGTCGGCCAGGCTCAGCGTGTTGGCCCGGGTGATGCGCGCGAAGGCCGGCACGAACAGCAGCCCGAGCGTGAAGATCACCAGGCCCAGGGACGGCCCCGCGTAGGACATGATGGCGATGGCGAGCACCAGCGGCGGGAACGACAGGATCAGGGTCATCGCCGCGGAGATCCAGAAATCGACTCGCCCGCGGAAAAAGCCGGACACGAGGCCGAGCGCGCCGCCCAACGCGAACCCGAACAGCACCGAGCCCAGGCCGACGACGAGCGAGACGCGCAATCCCAGGATCGAGCGGGCGAGCACGTCGCGACCCAGCGAATCGGTGCCGAAGAGGTTCGTCGGCGACGGTGACTGCAGCGTACGCAACAGGGACTGGCGGAACGGGTCCGGCATCGGCAGGTAGGCGGAGAAGATCGTCGCCAGCGCGGCGGCGCCCAGCCAGAGCACGGGCAGCGACACGGACAAGGACAGGCGGGAGCGCCGGACGGCCGCCGGCGCAGCAACCGGCGTTTCAGCGGCTTGCGTGGTCAATTCTTACCCTCGGATCCAGCATGACGTAAAGGACGTCGACGGCGAAATTGATCAGCACGAAGAACACGCCGACGAATAGCACGACGCCCTGAACGACGAGGTACTCGCGCTGATAGATGCCGTCGACCAGAAGCTGGCCAATGCCGGGCAACCCGAACAGGACCTCGACGATCACCGCGCCGCCGATCAGGCGGCCCATGTTGATGCCGACGACGGTGATCAGGCTGAACGAGGACGGCCGTAGCGCATGCCCGAGCAGGATTCGCCACGGCGGCAGGCCGATGGCACGGGCCAGGGATATGAAGTTCTGCTGCAAGGTCTGGATCATGTCGCTGCGCAGCAGCCGCATGTAGAGCGGGAACTCAAACAGCCCAAGTGTCAGGATCGGCAGCAGCATGGTGTGCAGGTTGCGCCAGACGCCCTCGCTCAGCGGCACGTAACCGGTCGCCGGAAACAGGTTAATCTGCAGGGCGAAGACGTAGATCAGGATGATGCCGATCAGGAAGGGCGGCGTGGAGATGAGCGCCAGGGCGGCCGCGAGGGCGCTGCGGTCGGCAAGGCCGCGCGCACGATAGGCGGTGTAGATGCCGACCGGCAGAGCAAGCCCCAGCGCCACGACCTGGGCGCCGATCAGCAGCTCGAGGGTGACGGGAAAGCGTCCCAGGATCGCCCCCAGCACCGGCTCGTTGGCGCGGAACGACTGGCCAAGGTCGCCCCGCAGGACGTTGCCGAGCCAATCCAGGTAGCGTTCCGACAGCGGCAGGTCGAGGCCGAGGCGGGCCCGCATCGCCGCGATCGATTCAACGGTGGCCGTTTCGCCGAGGATGGCCAGCGCGGGATCACCCGGTGCCAGGTTCATCAGCAGGAACGCGACCAGCGAAACCGCCAGAAGAATTCCCGCCAGCGCTCCGAGCTGGCGCAGCAGCTTCGCCGCCACCTACTCCACCCAGGCGGTGTGCAACCTCATGACCCCGTCGGCTACGTTGGGGCCGGCATGCACCTTGGCCGACATCACGATGTGGAAGGTCGCGTAGAAGAGGAAGAGGTAGGGCACTTCGTCGGCGAGCAGCCTCGAGGCCTCGTCGTAGACCTTCTTGCGCTGGTCCCGATCCAGCGTCGTGCGCCCCTTCTCCAGGAGCTCGTCCATGCGCGGATTGGTGAACTGCGTGTAGTTCGACGAGACTTGGTTGGCGAAGGACGAGTGAAAGGCCCTGTAGAGGTTTAGGTCAGGATCGGGACGACCCGCCCATCGAAAGAACGACATCTGGAACGAGTGATTGATGGAATCGCGGATGAAACGCGCCTGCTCGATCTGCTTGATCTCGACGTTGACCCCGACCTCCTTCCACATCTCCTGCAGCGCCTGGGCCGCCAGGGCATTGTGGGGGGACGTCGACACGCCGAGCACGAAGGACACCGGCTTGCCATACTCCTTGAGCAGGGAACGCGCCTTGGCGACGTCGTACTTCGGGAAGTTGTCGACTTGCCCGTGCGCCCACATACCCGGTCCGATGAGGCTGTCGGCGATTGGATACTGATCCTGATAGATTGCCTTGATGAACAGCCGCCGGTCGGTTGCGTGAGCTACCGCGCGCCGCACCCGGACGTCGTCAAAAGGAGCGGTCCGCGTGTTCATCATCAGGAAGTTCGTACCCAAGCCGGCGCCGGTCATGACCTTCAGCTTGTTGTTGGCTTTCGCTTGCACGACGAAGCGGGGGCTGGGCGACTGCATCGCGTCGATCGTGCCGGACAGTAGCGAGGTCTGGCGGCTCTCTTCATTCGCCAAAGGTAGGAACACCACGCGATCGAGATAGGGCTGCTGCTTGCGCCAGTAGTCAGGATTGCGCTCGACCACGATCTTGTGGCCCTGCTGCCATTCTTTCATCACGAACGGCCCAGTGCCGACGGGACGTTGCGCGATCGACTTCTCGTCGGCCTTGGCCGCGGTCGGGGAGATCATCAGGCCGGCCGCGTCCGAGAGGATGGCCGGCAACACCGCATCGGGACGATTGAGAGTGAACTCGACCGTGCGCGGATCGAGTGCCTTGACGCCGACGATGCTGTCGAGGTTGGCGAGACAACGGCAAGCGTTCTTGGGATCGCGCACCCGCTCGAGATTGAAGACCACGGCGTCGGCGTTGAACGGCGTTCCGTCGTGGAACTTGACGCCCTCGCGCAGCTTGACGAGATAGATCTTGCCGCCCTCGCGCACCTCGTAGCCCTCGGCCAGCACGGGCACGATGTTACCCTTGTCGTCGAAGTCGAACAGCGGATCCATGACGGCGAGCCCGACCTGGCGCTCGACCAACGCCGTCACGCGCAGCGGGTCGAGGCTCGGAAAGTCCGCTTCGAGAGCGAGTGTTAGGGTACCGCCGCGCTTGGGCGATTCGGCACCTGCCGGTCCGCCCGCCGGCCCGAATGCGACGGCGAGAATCGCGAGCAACAGCGCCTTGCCGCCCCCTGAACTGCGAACGGGCATCATTCCCTCCCTGACGTGGCTTTTGCATCGATTTTTCGGCATCTTCCCAACCCGTTGGAGATTGTCAACAATCGGATTGTCAGTGGACGTTTCGCACAGTAATGTTCGAGTTAATTGTCCACCTCCACTTCGCAGAGGAGCGCGTGAATTCGCCAACAGCGGCCAGAGCCTGGGAGGGCTCCGTCTTCGCGTATCGATTGCTGGGCGACTGCGCGCCGCTCACGCTCACGCTTCCGGAGCAGATCGCGGCGGGGATCGGCGAGAGGATCTTCGCCGACGTCTATGCGCCAGGAGCCCGCATCGTCGAGCAGGACCTCGCCCAGGAGTTCGCGACGTCGCGCGGCCCGGTTCGCGAGGCGCTGCGCATCCTCGAACGCGAGGGGCTGGTCCGCATCCATGCCAGGCGCGGCGCCCAGGTGACGCTGCTCACGGAACAGGAGGTCCGCGACGTCTTCGAGGTCCGGGCGGCCTTGCTGCGAATCGTCTCGGAGCGCCTCGTGCAGTCGCGCTCCCTGGCTGCGATCAGCCTGCTCGAGAACGGCGTTACCGATCTCGAACGATATGCCGCCGATCCGGCCTCCGGCCGCCTGTATGCGGACACGACCTTTCGACTGGCCCTCAGCGCGGTCCGCCTCGTCGGCAACGCGACGCTCACCAACGTGCTCACGTCGCTCTCCCTCCAGACCCTGCGTTACACGCGGCTGGGGCTCGCCTCCGCAGCGAGGCGCAAGCAGTCGCTGAAGCTCTGGCGCGAGGCGCTGGCCGCGATGAAGGCGGGCGACGCCAAGCGTGCGGGCGACCTGGTGGTGGAGCGCGTGGAGCGCTCGCGTGACGAAGTCGTGCGGCAGCTCGCGGTGGCCGCGTCGCCCAGGATCGCGGCGGCCTGAGCCCGGGGTCCGGCCGCCGGGCACCTTGGCGTGCCCCGTGTTCAAGCGGGCCGCAACGCTTCCGCCCGCGGAACCGTGATTCCGCCAGGCCGCTGCTCCACTGCTGCCTCTACCGCCGTCCCTGCGAAGAAGCCGGGATTGAGGCTGCCATGCAGTTCGACGACGTTGTCGAAGGTGAAGGCGCGGAAGTCGTCGAGATCGATGTGCCCGTGCTCGACCAGCTCGTAAGCTTCCTCAAGGACTCTGGCGATGTCGTCCACGTCCCAATGCCCGATGTCCGAACTGAACATCGCCTTCAGCTTGCTGCCCATGGGATTGAGCCCGGCATCGAAGGCCCCCGGCACGGTGGCGTCATCGGCCTCGCAGCCGAAGTAAAACGGATCGACAAACAGAGCCTTGAAGTCCTCGTCCGACGCGATGCGGCATCGGGCGCATTCGTCGATCGTGGCGGGGTCCTCCGCGAAGCGCTCTATCCACTGCCGATCTTCTCCATTTTCGCGCATCTTGGCGCGGAACCGTCTGCTACCGTAGCGCTCGACGAGCTCGAGAAAGGCGGGCATGTCGAGACTTGCAGGGGCGAGGCGATCGAGCGCGGCGCGGTTTCTCTTGTGCCAGTGGCCGATTAAGTCGGCATAGAGGCTCACCGCCCATCCGACGCCTCCTTCGAGGAAGCCAAACTTGAGGCCGGGAAAACGTCTCGTCACCCCGCCGAAGAACAACGCTTTCGCCGACGCTTCGTTGGCGGCGGCAAAATGACCGATGTGGTTGAAGTTGTAGTTGCTGATCGAGATGCGACTGCCCCAGCCCATGCTGCCGGTATGGACGGTGGGCGCGATCTTGAGCTCGATGCATTTGCGCCAGAACGGATCGTAGTCATGGGCGCTGTCGAGGGCCAGATTGTCGACCCATTGCGCCAGCGGAGCGAGGTCCGGCATCTCCTGGGCGACCTCATGGCGACCTTGTAGCCCAGCGCGCCGACGCAATGCTCGAGCTCCTCGATCCCTTCCTCCGGCGTATGCATGGGAATGGCGGCGGCCGGCGTGAGACGGCGCCCGTGCGGGCGAAAGAGATCCGCCAGCATGCGATTCAAGGCCCTGCAGGCGGCCCGCCTCAGCTCAGCGCTCGAATCGCGCGGCATGGTCAACCCGAACGTCGGATAGACGATCGAGAAGTCGATGCCGATCTCGTCCATTCGATCGACCAGAAGCTCCGGCATCATGGCCGTGGCGAGGTCGCGGGTGTTCCGGGTGGGTATTGCCCAGAAGGGCGGCCGCGTCGTGCGCCGGTCGCGGCGTTCCTCGGGCGTCTGGGCGTACCAGCCGCCGGCCGTCGAGTTCCGGTTCCCCTCCCCTGTCGCCGGGCGGTGGTGCCTGACCCAGCGGTCGCGCAGCTCCGGACCGGCAACGTCCTTCAGATAGTCCTCGAAGAGCGGAACGAACTCGACGACATGACCGTCGCCATCGACTACGGGATGCTTCAGCGCTGCACGAATCCTGGATGAACCTCGTTCTGAACGCATGCTAACCTCCCAATCGAACGGACAAGAGCTGCGACCCGCCGTCCGGTTAATCCACCTTGGCCCCCGCGAGCTCGACGACTTGACGCCACTTCATGATCTCCGCCTCGATGAAGCCCTTGGTGCCAACGGGTGTCGAGGATTGGCTGGCTTCCAGATTGAGGTTTTTCAGGCGCTCCGCCAGCGCCGGATCGGCCAGCGCCTTGTTCACGGCGGCATTGAGCCGCTTGACGATCTCCTTGGGCGTCCCGGCGGGGGCCACCACGACGTTCCACGTCCCGCCGACGAAATCTGGAAGTCCGGCCTCGGTCATGGTCGGGATCTCCGGCATCACCGTGCTGCGCCGGTCGGCCATCAGCCCGAGCGGCACGAGTTGCCCAGCCCGGATGTTCTCCATTACCGGCCCCAGCGTCCCGAACATGAAGGCATGGCGACCGGCCAGCAGATCCTGCAGCGCCGGCCCAGTGCCGCGGTAGGGGACGTGCAGTGCGTCGACGCCGGCCCGCTTCTTGAACATCTCGCCGGCCAAGTGATTGGTCGTGCCGTTGCCCGACGAAGGGTAGCTCCACTTTCCCGGCTCGGCCTTCAGCTTGGCGATCAGGCTGCTCAAGGTCTGCGGCTGCCCCGGCGGCACCAGCAGCGCGAGCGGCGCCAGCCCGACGAGGGCCACCGCCTCGAAGTCGCGCACGGGATCGTAGGGCAGGTCCTTGTAGAGGGAGATGTTGATGCCGTGGGTCGCGGCGGTCCCGAACAGGATAGTGTAGCCGTCGGGCCTCGACTTGGCGACCAGGTCGGTACCGACGTTGCCGCCGGCCCCACCTTTGTTGTCGATCACCACCTGCTGGCCGAGATCGGCTGCCATACCGATGGCGACCACGCGGGCGATGAGATCGGTCGGCCCGCCGGGCGGGAACGGCACTACCATGCGGACGGGCCTGTCAGGATACTGTGCGAGGGCACTGCAGGTCAGAGCCAGCCACGTCACGACGGCGATCGGCAACGACGACAGGCGGGGCATGTCAATCGACCTTCGCGCCGGCAAGCAGCACGACTTCGCGCCACTTGGCGATCTCGGCCGTCACGAAGGCTCGGGTGCTGGCCGGCGTGGAGTTGGTCACGGCCTCGATGCCGAGCTGGCGCAGCCGGTCGGCGACTGCGGGATCGACGAGGGCCTTGTTCACCGCTGTGTTGAGCTTGTCGACGATGTCCCTGGGCGTGCCGGCCGGCGCGGCAACCACATTCCAGGTGCCGCCGACGAAGTCGGCCAGGCCGGCCTCGGCGGTCGTCGGCACGTCGGTCATCACCTGGCTACGCTTGTCGGCCATCACCGCCACGGCATGGAGCTTGCCCGCCTTGATCTGCTCGAGCGTGGTGCCGAACGAATCGAACATGAAGGCGACGCGGCCGGCCATGAGATCCTGCAGCGCGGGAGCCGAGCCGCGATAGGGCACGTGCTCGACCTCGAGGCCGGCCTTCTTCTTGAAGAGCTCGCCCGCCAGATGGTTGGTCGTGCCGTTGCCCGAGGACGCGTAGCTCCACTTGCCCGGCTCGGCCTTGAGCTTGGCGACCAGCGCCTCGAGCGTGCGCGGCTGCCCGGGCGGCACCAGCAGCACCATGGGGACCAGGCCGGCCAGCGCCACGAGCTCGAAGTCCTTCAGCGGATCGTAGGGCAGGCTGGAGTACAGCGAAACGTTGATACCGTGCGTGGCGGCGGTGCCGAAGAGCAGCGTGTAGCCGTCGGGTCTCGCCTTCGCGACCATCTCGCTGCCGACCGTCCCGCCGGCCCCGGCCTTGTTCTCGATCACGACCTGCTGGCCGAGCTGGCCGGCCAGGCCCGTCGCCAACACGCGCGCGAAGACATCGGTCGGACCGCCCGGCGGGAAGGGCACCACGAGCCTCACCGGCTTGTCCGGGTACTGAGCCGAAGCGGCGCCGGCCGACACGGCTATGGCGAAGGCGGCGGCCAGCGCGCGCACGACCAATTTCATTGTTGCCTCCCTTTTCTTGTCTTGCGTTCTGCTTTGGCTGCGTCGGACCGCGGTCGGCAGCGATCAATGGGTCGCGACCTCGGCCATGTCGACGAAGCGGTAGGACGGCGGGCGCGGATTGGCACGCCACTTGTCCATGTCCTCATAGCGGTCGCGCAGGGCCGCCGGATAGTCGGCGAACGCCTCAGTGCGCAGCCACAGGCGCAGCAGGTGCCGCTTCCTCGATTCCTCGGCGTGGTCTTCGTAGGCCGTGCGCGAATGAAGGACGCAGTAGTTGTTGACGAACTGCATGTCACCGCGCTCGAGCTTCATGTCGAGCCGGAACGCCGGATCCCGGCACAGCGCGGCCACGGCATCGAGCGCCTCGATCTGCAGCGGCGAGAGCCGCGGCACCTCGGGGAAGCGCTGAGCCGAATCGATGAAGGTGCGGTTGAACCGATTGAACATGCGGCCCTTGTGCCAGATGAAGACCGGCGTGACGTAGTACGGCTTCTGACCCTCCGACTCCTCGCCGCGGCGGTCGGCATGGAACGGCTGGGCCAGGACCTTCGCCAGATCGGGCCGCGAACGGACCAGCGCGTTGTAGACCGACACCGAGCTTGCCACCGACGAAAGGCCGCCGCTCTTGGCGGTCTCCAGACAGCACAGGCCGACGATGTCGCAGGAGTCGTTGTGGAAGGGCAGCAACGAGGCCGTCTGGTAGCCGCGCGCGTGCATGTCCCGATACTGGTCGCGACCGAGATCGCGGACGTGGCCGAGGACGTCACCCTGCGCATTCTGCGCCACGGCACGGCCCATGTGGGCGCCGATGCCCCAGTAGATCAGCCCCATCTCTTCGGCACTGTAGCGGTCGCGCGGCAGGCCGCGCACCAGCATGATCCCCAGCCCGTTCTCGATCTCCGTCTGCAGCAGCCGCAAGGTGCGGGCGAGACGACCCAACGGGAAATGCTCGCGGCCTATTTCCGGGATCTGCCGGCCTGTCGACTGCAGATGGCGGAGCGCCGCGTCGATCTCGGCAACCTCGGCATCCGAGAGGCGATACATCCAGTCGTCGCGCGCCTGGAGATCCCGGCCGAGCCAGGCGGACCGCGTGACGACCTCCTCGAATGCCAGTTCCTTCATCTCCGCTCCGTGCGTTTTGTCAGAATGTCGACATTACGGCCGGCGGACGCGTGTGCAAAGTCCGCTGGATGCAGGTCAGCAATACCGATAGAGCATCCGGCAATGCCTGCCCCTTCTGTCTTTTCCTTGTTCAGCACCTTGCCCGCGCAGATCGCGGCCCGGGTCGGCAGCGCCATCGTCGAAGGGGAGTTCGAGCCAGGCAAGCGGCTGCGCGAGGTCGATCTCGCGGCCGCCTTCGGCGTCAGCCGGGCGACGGTACGCGAGGCCTTGCGCATCGTCGAACGCGAAGGTCTGGTGACCATCCGACCACAGCGCGGCGCTCGGGTCACAACCCTTTCCACCCAGGAGGTCCGGGATGTCTTCGAAATCCGCGCCTACCTGATGGGGCTAGCCTGCCGCCGGCTCGCCGCGGCACCGTCCGCCGTTCTCCGCCGCCAGCTCACGGCCCTGCTCCGGGATCTCGAGGCTGCCCGCAACGAAGGCGACCTCTACGCCCGCGCCAGCTTCGCGATCAGCGAATTCTGCGTGCGCAATGCCGGCAGTACGCGGCTCGCCGATCTCGTCCTGTCGTTCGCGCGCCAGACCGCACGTTACACCAGGCTCAGCCTGTCAACGGCCGAGCGGCGCCGTCGATCCCTGGCCAACTGGCGCATGCTGGTCGGGGCCATCACGGAAGGCAGGGCTGTCAAGGCCGAACGCACCGCCCGCCAGCTCGTCCTCGACACGCGGGACACGGCGATCGCCCTATTGGAAAAGAGGAAACCCGCGGCGGCCTCCGTGACGCCGGGCTTCAGGCCTCGATGATCGCCAGGAGCTGCCCCTCGCTCACGGCGTCGCCTTCGAGCACTCGCCACTCCTTCAGCGTTCCATCGCACGGTGCGCTCACCGGAATCTCCATCTTCATCGATTCCAGGATCGCGACCAAGGAATCCCTCGTGACCGGCGCACCGACGGCGGCCTCCAGCTTCCAGACTGTTCCGGCAATTTCAGAGACGACACGAACTGTAGCCATTTGATGCTCCGCTGTTATGGCAATACCTTGATACGGCCCACGCCTAAGCCCCCGATGCTTCGCGCGCGATCGCACGCAACTGGATCTCGGTGGTGCCCTCGGTGATGGGGTAGAGCCGAGCATCGCGGAAGAAGCGCTGGATCGGGCTGTCCATCAGATAGCTCTGCCCGCCGAAGATCTGCATGGCCGAGTCGGCGAGGTGAACCGCGGCCTCGCTGCACACCAGCTTCGCCATGCAGGCTTCGAGATGGACCTTGCGGCCGGCATCGTAGCCCTGAACCGCATTTTGCACGTGCAGCCGGGCGGAGGTCAGCTCGACCAGCATGCGCGACAGCATGAACTGGATGGCCTGGTGATTGAAGATCGCCTGCCCGAAAGTGCGGCGGCTGTGGGCCTGCTCGCGCGCCAGCTCGTAGCAGGCCCGCGCCACGCCCAGGCTGCGCGCGGCGTGGGTGATGCGGCCGCGTTCCAGCACCGCCATGACATATTTCATGCCGCTGCCCTCCTCGCCGAGCAGTGCGCTGTCCGGCACCGTGCAGTCGAAGAACACAGCCCCGGTCTCCATTGAGCGATGGCCGAGCTTGTCCAGCTTGTGGATCTCAACGCCGGGCGTCCTGCTGTCGACCAGGAAAAGGCTGACACCGCGCGCACGCGCGTCAGGGCGTGTGTAAGCGGCGACCAGCATGTAGTCGCTGAACGGCGCGCCGGTAATGTACATCTTGCTGCCCGACAGGCGCCACCCGTCGTTGGTGCGCGTGGCCTTGGTCTTCATCGCGAGCACGTCCGACCCGGCCTCGGATTCGCTCATCGCGAAGGCACCCGATTTCTCGCCGCGGATTGTCGGCACGTAGTAGGACGCGATCTGCTCGGGTGCGCCGATGCGGTGGATCAGCTCGATGCCGAGCCCGTTGGACAGCCCCGTTGCGAGACCGGCGCAAACCCGGCTGAACTCCTCAGTCGCGATACATTGGAACGCGAGACCAGCCTCAGCGCCGCCGTACTGCCGCGGCGCGGACATGCTGAGAAAGCCCATACGGCCGGCAACCTGCCGCAGGTCGATCGGGTACTTGCCGGTCGCCTCCGCTGCCGCCACCCGCGGTGCAATTTCCGCTTCGGCGAAACGCCGGCAGGATTCCCGGAACGCGCTCTGCTCCTCGGATCGGTCGATCATCATGTCCAATTCCCCCTAGTCTTCCTCTATATGGTCGCGCAGCGTGCGGCCGCCGTACTCCTTGCGCAGCAGCCCACGTGCCTGCAGCTCCGGCACCAGAAGGTTCACAAGACCGTCGATGCTGGACGGCAAGGCATCCGGCCGGAACATGAATCCTGCGCCGCCCGCGACCTCGATCGCTTCTTCGAGCTTGTCGGCCACCTGCCGGGCATCGCCCACGATGCGCAGCCCGCCGATGCCGTTACCGTAGATGATGGCAGCTTCCTTAAGCGAGATGTCGCCGTAGTCGCGTTGCAGCATCGTCATGTTGCCCTGGACACCCTCGGTTCCTTCGAGCCCCAGGTTGCGGATCGGCTCGTCGAGCGGCAACCGGGAGAAGTCGTATCCGAAATGGCCCGACATCAGCGCCAACCCACCTTCCAGTGGGACGGCGGCGCGGATCGCGGCTTCACGGGCGATCGCCTCGGCCTCTGTCTCGGCGACGATCGCGGAGGTGGCCCACAAAATGCGGATCGCATCGGGCTGTCTGCCCACGGCACGCGCAGCGTCCGCCAGCTTGGCGGCATGCTCCTTCATGCCCGCCAGCGAGCCGCGCGAGGCGAAGTGCACCTCGGCATGCGTGGCGGCAAATGCCAGGCCGGCGCCGGACGCGCCCGCCTGGATGATGACGGGCCGGCCCTGCGGCGAGCGACGTACCGTGAGCGGGCCGCGAGACTTGAAGTAGCGTCCCTGGTGGTCGATCCTTCTAACCTTCGACGGATCGGCGAACATGCCCGTCGTACGATCCATGACGATGGCGTCGTCGTCCCAGCTGTCCCAGAGCTTGTAGCAGACCTCCATGTATTCGTGCGCCCGCGCGTAGCGCTCGTCGTGGGTCAGCGCCGATTCAAGGCCGAAGTTGGCGGCCTCATTGGCGCCGTAAGACGTGACCACGTTCCAGCCAACCCGGCCCTCGCTCAGATGATCGAGGGTGGCCAGCAGGCGCGCGAGATAGTAGGGATGCGTGTACGTGGTCGACGAAGTGACCGCGACGCCGATGTGGCTGGTCGCTCGCGTGATGATCGGAACCAGCGGCATGGGGTCGTGCTTGGGATACTGGACGGCATACCGGATGGCCGCATCCGGTCTTCCCTGGTAGACGTCGTGGAGGTTGTACGAATCGGCGAAGAAGACCATATCGAAGCGCCCGCGTTCCAAGGTCCGGCCGATGTGCTCCCAGAGCTGCGGCCGCGCGTAGTCGTATCCAACGAGCGATTGCGGCATCGCCCAGGCGCCGACGACGTGATGGGCCGGATCGTGGCCGAGGATGTAGGCCAGATGCAGCTTGCGGGCTCCTCTCATCTCTCTCCCCCTTTGCCGCGCTCAACATCGCGGCCGAGCCGAACATCGAGCCGCCCCTACTTCCGGTCGACGCGAGCCGTGTGTGCGCCGCTTTCGCGCAGGTGCTTCAGGTAGCGCCGATGGACCCTCATCAGGTGCTCCTGCATCACCGCGACGGCGCCTTCCTCGTCCCTCGCCCGCAGTCGCCTCAAGAAACGACGACGCCAGGCGATATGAATCTTGCGGCTCTCCGGCGGAACGGCTTGCGAGAAGCGCTGTAGAAGCTTGATCAGCAGCTCCATCACGAGCACGAGGACGGGATTGCGGGTGGCGAGCGCCAGGACGTTGTGGAACTCCAGGTTGGCCGCGACTTTCTCTTCGAGACGCCCCGCCTTCATCAGCCGCTCGGCGAGGTCGATGTTCTCCTCGAGGGCGCGCAGTTCGCGCTCGGTGCTGCGCCGACAGGCCAATCTCACGACGCTGATCTCGATCCACAGCCGCGCCTCGGTGAGTTCTTGCAAGGTGACGTCGCGAAGGATGAGCAGGTCGCCGATCGACGAGGCGACCGCGGAGGGGTTGCCGCGTCGGAGATAGGCGCCGCCGCTGGCGCCCGGCTCGAACCTGAGCACCCCTGACACCTCTAGTGTGCGCAGAGCCTCCCGGACGGCCCCGCGGCTGACTTGCATCTGCTCTGCGAGCGTCCGTTCCGCCGGCAGCCGATCACCCGACTTGAGGCCGCCGTCCGCCAACTGCGCGCGAATGTGGTCGACGACCTGCTCGAACGCCCGCGGCCGTCTCGGCAAAGAGGGGCTGCGCTGCACGGAAAGTGCCGTAATACTGGATGTCGCGCCGCGCGCTCTCATTCGGTCCCGTTGTTCCCTGCTAGGCAAAGTGACAGGCGACGCGCTGGGAAGTAGACACCTCCCGCAGCATCGGCTTCTCTGATCGACAGCGGTCGTCCGCCATCGGACAACGGGTGTGGAAGGGACATCCCGTCGGCGGCGACAGCGGCGACGGGATCTCGCCTTGCAGGACGCCGACCTTTCCATCCTCCCGGCGCACCGCATCCGACCGCGCCGCCTCGAGCAGGGCACGCGTATAAGGATGTCGTGCGCTTTCGACGATGTCGATTCGGCTCCCGACCTCCATGAGCTGCCCAAGATAGAGCACACCAATGCTGTCGCTCATGTAGGCGACGACCGCCAAGTCGTGCGAGATCAGGATGTACGTCAGGGCCTTCTGCTTCTGCAGGTCTTTGAGCAGATTGAGAATCTGGGCTTGCACCGACACATCGAGGGCTGACACCGGCTCGTCCAGCACCAGGCCGCGCGGCTCGATGCTGAGGGCCCGCGCAATGGCCACGCGCTGGCGCTGCCCTCCGCTGAGCTCGTGCGGAAAACGCGCCAGCACCTCCTGCGACAGGCCCACGCGGTCGACAAGCGCCTCGACCTTGGAGCGAAGAGCGGCGCGGCTGTCGTGGAGCCGATGGATGCGCAGCGGCTCATCGATTGTGCGCTCGACGCGAATACTGGGGTTCAGCGAGCTATAAGGGTCCTGCAGTACCGGCTGGATCTCGCGGCGAAGCGTCAGGCGTTCCGCCCGTCCTAAGTCGCCCACGCGCCGCCCTGCGACCATCACCGTGCCTGACGTCGGCCTTTCCGCCGCAAGGATCATGCGCGCGATCGTCGTCTTGCCGGAGCCGGACTCGCCGACCAGGCCGAATGACGAGCCTTCGGGGACTTGGAATGACACGCCACCGACCGCGTGCAGCAGGCGCGACGCGCCAAGCAGGCCGCGCTTCACACTGTACGACTTGCGCACATTCTCGAGGGCAACAAACGCGGCAGTCATGACGATCCACCTGTTGCTTCCCAGCAGGCAAATCCTCGCTGCGCTGTGGCGGACACGGTGCTCCAGCGCGGGTACTCGGCGCGGCATCGAACCGTCGCCTCCGAGCAGCGCGGCGCGAAACGGCAACCGGTCGGCAAACGCGTCATCGAGGGCGGCTGCCCCGGTATAGCCTGCAGGCGCAGAGTGTCGGCACCGATCCTCGGAATCGCGGCAAGCAGGCTGCGAGTGTAGGGGTGCCGCGGCTCGGCAAACACGTCTTTCACCGGTCCCGTTTCGACGATCCGGCCGGCATACATGACCGCCACCCTGTCGCAAAAGCGGGCCACCAGGTTCAGGTCATGCGTGACGAAGACGATCGCCATGCCGCTCTCTTGCTGGATAGCTTTCAGGAGCTGCAGAATCTGAAGCTGAATCGTCACGTCCAGAGCGGTGGTCGGCTCGTCCGCGATGAGCAGATCGGGCTCGTTGGCAATGTTGATCGCTATCGACACTCGCTGGCGCATGCCACCGCTGAACTGGTGCGGATAGCTGCCGTAGCGCTCTTCCGGCGCGGGAATGCCGACGCGACGCAGCACGCCAAGCACCTGCTCGCGGATTCCGCCGACGGCGCCCCGCCGATGCAGGCGGAAAATCTCCCCAACCTGGTTGCCGATGGTGAAGACGGGATTCAGCGAGGTCATCGGATCCTGCAGGATCATCCCGATCTCGCGGCCCCGCAGAGATGCCATTTCACGCGAAGACTTTGCGAGCAGATTTTGGCCCTTGAAGAGAACCTCGCCCGACGTCGCAGAGGCGTTCGGCGGCAACAGCCGCTCGATGGAAAGGCAGGTCATGCTTTTGCCGGAACCTGACTCGCCCACGAGCCCCAGCGTCTCGCCGCGATCAAGGCTGAAGCTCACGTTGTCGACAGCCGTGACGGTTCCCGCACGGGTGGCTAAACGCGTCGTCAAGTTCTTCACGTCGAGAAGCGCGGCCATGGCGATCACGACTTCTGGGACAGTGTCGGGCTCAGGCGATCCCGCAGCCAGTCACCCAACACGTTACACGACAGCACCAGCGCCATGAGGACCAGCCCGGGCAGAATCCCGACCCACCATGCCGTAGCGAGGTAATCGCGGCCGTCGGCGATCAGATTTCCCCAGGAAGGATCCGGCGGCTTTATGCCGAGGCCGAGGAAGCTCAAGGTCGCCTCGAGGATGACGACGATGCCGATATCGAGCGTCGCCAACACAATGAACGAGCCGCGCACGTTAGGCGCAATGTGGAAGGCCATAACCCGCAGCGGCGAGGCGCCCGCAAGCTCCGCCAGCAGCACGAACTCGCGCGCGCGCAAGCTCAGCGCCTCGCTGCGAATCACCCGGGCGAAGCGCGCCCAGTTCGCCAGCGCCAGAACGATGATCAGGTTGACGATGTTGGCCCCGATGGCGCCAACGAGCACCATGGCCAAGATCACGGCCGGCAGCGAGAACTGCACGTCGGCAAGCCGCATCAGCACCCCGTCGATGAAGCCGCGGTAGTAGGCCGCGACAATACCGAGGATCGCTCCGCCGGCCCCCGCGAGCGCCACGGCGCTCACCGCGACCAGCAACGAGACCTGGGCCCCGTGGACAGCGCGGGAGAAAATGTCTCTGCCCAGGGCATCGGTTCCGAAGGGATGCGACAGCGACGGCGGCTGCAACATAGCGGCGAGATCAATCGCATTGGGCTCCGACGGCGCCACCACGGCCGGGAAGAGCGCCGCCGTCACGATCGCCACGAGCAGCGTCACTGCAACCATGAGCTGGAGCCGGTGGAGCGTGCGCCGCCATCGCCGGGGGGCCGGCGCGACGCCCGAAGCCGCGCTGCCCGCTGTGCCATTAGTCATAGCGGATCCGCGGGTCTACCCAGGCGTAGACGACGTCCACCAGGAGGTTGATGACAGCGAAGCCGACCGCGATCACCGTCACAGCGGCCTGCACCACCGTGTAGTCGAGATCGTCGATCGATTTCAGGATGAGCTGGCCGAGGCCCGGCCACGCGAACACCGCCTCGATGGACACGGCGCCGCCCAGCAGGACACCGAGCTGCAGGGCGGCGAAGGTGATCACTGGAAGGCAGGCGTTACTCAGCGCGTGCTTGAAGATCACAAGGCGGCCGGGGACGCCTTTTATCCTGGCCATCTTGATGTACTCGGTCTCCAGCACCTCGGACATGCTGGAGCGGCACAACCGCATGATGCCGGCAGCCGAGTACCATCCCAGCGCAGCCGCAGGCATCACCAAGTGCAAGGGGCCGCCTGCCCCGCTGGTCGGCAGGAGCCCGAGCTTGACCGAAAAAAGTGCTACAAAGAGCAGGCCGAAAAGGAAAGGGGGCGCGGACTGGCCCACGACAGCGAACGTTCGGGCGAGCACATCGATCCATCCGTCGCGATAGACTGCGGAAAGAACGCCCAACGGAATGCCGATAGTCGCAGCCAGGGCCAAGGCCGTAACCGTGAGGATAGCCGTGTGGCCCAGACGGTCCAGAACGACGTCCATTGCCGGCTGGCTGAAGCGATAGGAGAGCCCGAAGTCCCCAACCGCCACGTCGATCAGAAACTCAAGGTACTGGACCACGAGCGGCCGGTCGAGCCCCATGGTCCGGCGCAACAGATCGCGGTCGGCCTGGGTCGCGTCTGGCGGCAGCATCAGATGCGTCGGGTCGCCGACCACACGGATGATCACGAAGATAATCATGGTCACGAGCATGATCGTGACCGCCGACGACAAGACACGGCGCAGCAGGTAACTCAGCACGATGCCCCGGCTACTTCCAGCGCGTGGTGCGGAAGTTGAAGTAGCCGTCTCCCTGCTGCGGCTGCCATGCCAGTATCGACTTGTACGCAAAGCTGTAAAAAAGCTCGGATATGAACACCGCGCCCGCGTCCTCGTGGATGATGCGATCAATCTGCTCAAACAGGGCGCCGCGCTTGGCCGTGTCGGTCACGCTTTCCGCCTCGGCAAACAGCCGTTCCACCTCGGGGTTGCTGTAGTCAGACCACGTGCCGGTCTTGACGAAAGCGCCGCTCACGGGATGGGCCGGGTCGTACATGGCATTGGCGAACTGCATGACGGTCATGGGATCCGTCTTGTGCGTGTTATTGAGACGACTCCAGGCAGAATAGGCCAAAGGCTTGATCTCGGTCTGGATGCCGACCTGCGACCAGAAGGCCGCGAGCACTTCGGGGAGCGTCTTCGGCATGCCGGGGTATGAGTATAGGGAGGTCTTGAAGCCGTTCGGGTGGCCGGCCTCTTTTAGCAGCCGCTTCGCCTCGCCTGGGTCGTACGGATAGACTTTGAGCGAGGCGTTGTGGCCGTATGGGTAGTATTTCGAGATGTAGCTCGGCATGGGTTCGCCGATACCTTGCAGCACGCTGCGGACGATGGCGTTCTTGTCGACCGCGTAATTCAGCGCCTTGCGGACCCGAACGTCGAACTGGGGCAGCTCGGGACGATTGGAGTACAGGCGAACGTGAAGAGGACTAGCCACCGGCGCGTTGACGACCGTAAGGCCGTTGGTGCGCGCCAGCCGTGCGTTCTCGGGTGGCGGCACGGCATCGATCAGATCAACCTCGCCGGTCAGAAGTGCATTCACGCGGCTGGCATCGTCCGGAATCAGCCGGAAGTGAAGGCGCTGGACGGCCGGCTTCTCGCCCCAAAAGTTCTCGAACCGGACAAGATCCAGTGTCTGGCCGACCTGCTGCTTGTCGAAGCGATAGGGTCCGGTCCCGACTGGATTGGCTGAGAATGCCGCCGGGGATCGTAACGACTCAACGTAGTTCTTGGGCAGCACATAGAGGAATGCGGTGATCTTGTTGAGGAACGCACCATCCTGTTTCTTCAGCCGGAACACGACCTTGTCGGGCGCCGGCGTCTCGATGTCGGCGACAATGGCGGCGAAATAGGGCCGCCGTGTGCTCTTGGTCTCGGGATCGAGCATGCGGCGCAGTGAGAAGGCCACGTCTTCGGACGTCATCGTGTCGCCGTTGTGGAACTTCACACCCCTATGGAGGGTAAAGGTGTAGGCTTTGCCGTCGGGCGCGATCTCATAGCTCAAGGCTAGCGACGGATGCATTCCGCCCTTCGTGTCGAACTGGTAGAGCGTATCGAAGAGCTGCCAGGCATACCGCTGTGAGTCGGCGGTCGCCGTCACCGTCGCATCGAGATTGTCGATGCCTCGGGCCGTGGCAATCACCAGCGTGTTCTTATCCTGGGCGGGCTTCTCTAGGGGCGACGCGTGCGTCACCCCGGCAGTCAGCAGCAGAGCGGCAACGACCGAAAGACCGAACCTCACTTCGTCGATCATCTCTTTCCTCCCTTCCCGTCACCTGCTGCGAAACAGGCTTCTCGTTCGTTTCAGACTTGCATTGACATCGTTGCCCGAATGGTCGGACCATTGCAACTGGTTTCCAGCGCAAAGGCGAGACCTGATGGACGAGAAGACGATCGACGAGCTTCGCCGCAGGAAGGATCGGGCCATGAAGATGGGCGGGCCCGAACGCATCGCGCGGCTCAAGGCGCAGGGCAAGCTTACCGCGCGGCAGCGATTGGACCTGCTGCTGGATCCCGGCTCGTTCAAGGAAGTAGGCCTTCTGGCCCATAGTCCGCATGCCGAGCTAACGGATCGCACCCCCGCGGATGGGATGGTGGTGGGGCGCGGCACCATCGACGGTCGCCTGGTGTACGTAACCGCCGACGACGCGACGGTGCTGGCCGGCACGCGCGGGCGGGTGGCGGAGCTCAAGGCAGGGCGGATGCGCGACATGGCACTGCGCGACCGCGCCCCGTTCATCGCGCTGATGGAGGCCGGCGCCGCCCGCATCCAGGAGACCTACGGCGCAATGGCGGCGGGTATCGGCTTCCGCTTCGCCTCGCACTTCAACCTTTCTGGAAAAGTGCCGCAGGTCGCCGCAGTGATGGGCGCGACGTTCGGCGGCCCCTCCTTCACGGCCATGCAGTCCGACTTCGTCCCCATCGTCGAGGGAACTGGTTTCATGGGCATGTCGGGACCGCCGGTCGTCAAGGTTGGCATCGGTCTGGAGACGACCAGCGAGGAGATCGGCGGCGCTGAGATCTCGGCGAAAGAGACCGGCCAGGCGCACTACTGGGCCAAGGATGAGGCCGAGTGCCTGCGGGCCATCCGCGAGTTCTTGTCCTATATGCCAGCAAGCTGCTGGGAGGCTCCGCCGCACCAACCTGTGGCTCCCGCGCGCAGCGACACCGAAGAGGGGCGGCGCGAGCTGAGTGCATTGGTTCCGGACAATCACCGTCGCGCCTACGATATGAAGCGCCTGATCGCGCTGATCGTTGATGGCGGCAGCTTGTTCGAGATCCAGGCACACTACGGCATCAGCCTCATCACGGGCTTGGCGCGGATCGACGGTCAGAGTGTAGGCATCGTGGCCAACCAGCCGCTGCGGCTTGCCGGCACGATCGACCCCAAGGCCGTACGCAAGGCCCGGCGCTTCGTCGATCTTTGCGATGCCTTCCACATTCCGCTCGTGTTCCTGATGGACTGCCCCGGCTTCCTGGTTGGGCCCGACGTCGAGCGCCAAGGCATGGTCGGGCTCACCACCCGGCTGCTCACGTCGATGATCCAGGCCGACGTTCCCATCATCACGATTGTCATCCGCAAGGCGATTGGCCTTGCCTACATTGCGCTCGGAGGCCGCGCGGTCAGCCCTGACGCGCTGGTCGCCTGGCCGACCGCGCGGTTCGACGTGATGGGCCCCGATGCCGCCATCGAGCTGGTGCACGGCAAGGACATTCGCGCGGCCGCCGATCCCGCCGCGCGGCGCACCGAGATCACCCGCAAGGTGGAGCTGGAGTCGAGCGCCTATGCGGCCGCCGGCCTGGGCCATATCGACGAGGTCATCGAGCCCATCGAGACCAGGCGCGTGATCGTCGAGACGCTGGCGCGCCGGCGTGGCAAGCAGTCTTTCACCTGGAAGCATCGCATCGATCCGTAAGAGTTGGAGGTGCGATAACGACAATGGCCCGATTCGGCAGGGGAATAAACGATGACGACCAAGGCGATGACCATTGACGAAATGCTCTCGAATGGCGTGCGACGGTGGCAGCAACGCCCCTTCCTGGTTGCAGAGAGCCTGACCCTGTCGTTCCTCGAGTTCGAGCGGGAGGTGGACAGGGCCGCGAGGGGCCTGCTCGCGCTCGGCGTGAAGGTGGGTGACCGCGTGGCCATCTGGATGTCCAACCGAATCGAATGGCCGATCGCGCAGCTTGCCGTCACGCGCTGCGGCGCGGTGCTCGTGCCCTTGAACACCAGGCTCCGCCTGGACGATCTCAGTCACGCCCTGAACGATTCAGGAGCCGCCGCGGTCATCACCCAGCACAAATCCCAGGAATTCGATTACCTGAGCATGCTGGGCGAGATCGCCCGACTACGGCGGTGCCCGGCGCTCGGCAGCGTCGTCGTCGTCGATGGAGAGCTAGATGGGCGCACAGGCTTTATGTCGTGGGCAGACATGCTCGACAAGGGTCGGCATGCCGACTGTGTGCCGCAACCGTGCCGCGATGCCGCCCAGATGGCCTACATTCTCTACACTTCCGGGACGACGTCGCTACCCAAAGGCGTGATGCTCTCTCACGCGAATCTCAACAACTCGCTCAACATCGCTGGTGAGTTCCGAGAGCACGAGGTCGTCTTCCTCTCCTACCCCCTGTTCGCCATCACGGGCTGTCACAACACCATTCTCGCGGGCCTGACCGCCGGCGCGACGGTCGTGATTCAGGAACGGTTCGATCCGGATGAGGCGCTGGCCCTGATCGAGCGCCATCGCTGCACCGTGCTCGCGGGAGTCATCACGGTCGCCGAGCAGATCGTGAATGCCGAGGGCTTCTCGCCGGAGCGCGTCCAGTCGCTGTGGCGGGCCAACGTGTTCCCTCGCCGCCCGCAGCATATCCCGTTGCTCCGACGGCTGGGCGTGCAGGCCTCGTCCACCGGCTACGGCATGACCGAGACGTCAGGACCCGCGACGCATGTCAGCAGCATGGAGGAAAGCACTTTTTCCAGCGAGGGCGTTCCTTGGCCGGGCAACGAGATCCGCATTCTGGACAGGGACGGCAACCCCGCCCCCGTCGGCGAGGCTGGCGCCATCGTTGTTCGCAGCCGCCAGGTGATGCTGGGATATTTCAACAATGCCGAGGCGACGCGAAAGGCCATCGACGCCGACGGCTGTCTGCACACGGGCGACATCGGCCGCTTCAACGCCGACGGCACACTGACCTGGATCGGCAGGGCGAACGAAGTCTACAAGTCGTCGGGTTTCAACGTGGCAGCGCTCGAAGTCGAAGCCTTCCTGAGCCAGCATCCCGGAGTCGCCGAGGTGGCGGTCATTGGCGTTACCGACCCGTCGAAAGGCGAGGTCGGCGCCGCCTTCGTCGTCGCTCGGCCGGGGCATGCCGTCGACAAGAAGAGCGTCGTTCAGTTCTGCAAGGGGCGGATCGCTTCTTATAAGATCCCCGGGCACGTGATCGCACTGGACTCGTTTCCAAAGACGGCGAGCGGCAAGGTCCGCAAAGTCGAGCTGAGGTCGAGGTACTTTTCGTGAATGAAGCGTGCGGGAAGGATTCATCCAAGACGGGAGGATAGGCAAATGAGCATGCATCTCTCCGAGGCACCGAGGTCGAAGCTGCGGCGGCAGATCGCCGTCGAGCCGGTGACGACGACGATTGGCGCCGAGATCAAGGGCGTCGATCTCGGCAAAGGGATCGACGACGAGCTTTTCCGAGTCCTCCATGAGGCGTTGATGACCCATCAGGTCATCTTCCTGCGCGACCAAAATCTGACGACTGAGCAACATCTCGACCTGGCCGGCAGGTTCGGCGAGCCGGCCTACTCCAAGAAGTTGCCGATGTACGACGGAATCGAGACCGTGTCGCTGCTGGAGAACGACGGCAGCAAGCGCGTCGTCGGCGACATCTGGCATACCGACAACACGGACTTCGAGAATCCACCGATGGGTGCCCTACTCTATGCTGAGGCGGCTCCCTCGGTCGGCGGCGATACGAACTGGGCTAGCATGTACGCGGCCTACGACGCGCTGTCGGACGGCATGAAGCGCTACCTGGAGAAGCTGACGGCGCTGCACGACAACTCCGCCGTCAAGCGACGCTACGCGGGCGCGAACACTCTGCGCGGCGAGGGCATCGCTGTAGCTGAGCCCGTCGAGCACCCGATCGTGCGCGTCCATCCGGTTACCGGGCGGCGCAGCTTGTTCGTGAACTCGGTCTATACCCAGCATGTCGTCGGAGTGCCGGCCATCGAGAGTCGGCACATCCTTTCCATGCTGTTCGAGCACGTCATGCGACCGGAATTCCACGTCCGGTTCCGCTGGCGCCGCGGGTCGCTGGCGATCTGGGACAATCGCTGCACCCAGCACTATGCCGTAGGCGACTACCGAGAGTTGCGGCGCATGCGCCGGGTCCAGATCGTCGGCGACAAACCGCGCGGCCCGGCCTAGATTGCTCCGCGCACGGTGCAGTTGGACGGAAAGCCCCGTTAGAGGGACGCGAAGACTTTCGCCCCCAATTGGCCGATCTCCTCGTCCTGGGCAGGGGTGCCGCCGCTCTCGCCGATGGCACCCAGCATCGTGCCGTCCCTCGCCCTGAGGACGATGCCGCCCCATACCGGCGTGTACAGCGGATCGCAGAACCAGGTGATTTCGCGCCGGTCGTTGCCCAACGACATGTCGAAGAGCCGCTCCTTGATGACCTTCGTATCTCGCTGCCACTTGGTAGCCGTGTAGGCCTTGTTATAGCTCATGCGCGCGTTGAGCGCCGATGCGCCGTCCATTCTGGCGAGATGAATGAGATCACCACCGGCATCGACGACCGCCGCGGAGAACTTCAGGCCTCTCGCCTCGGCCTCCTTCAACATCGCATCGACGATCGCGCGCGCCTCCTTCAGCCCGAGCTTCTCTGCCATTCTCGCCCCTCCCTGCGTTGACATGCCTCTTGTCGAAGCATGTCCCGTGCCGCCTTCGATGGTCAACACGTCCTCCGACCACTACCCTCGACCGGCGATCCTCGATTGCGTTTTTATCGGTTACTCGCGACGATGAAGCCGCTCGCATTCACCGAGGAGGAAAGCGTGTCGCAATCCCAAATCGAAGTGCTCGTCGTCGGCAGCGGTTTCGGCGGTTCGGTTGCGGCAGCACGTATCGCCGAGGCGGGTGCCCGAGTGGTCCTGCTGGAGCGCGGGCCATGGTGAGACACCGTTCCGACATGTTCCATGAACATCGAGCGGCGCGTGGCCTTCCCACGCGGTTGGCAGCTCTACACTCACTTCCTGCGGACGGTGAACCAGCTCAACCTCCCCGGGGCCGGATCACGATCAACCACCGGGGAATGTTCGAACTATTCTATTCCAAGGGCCTGGAGGTGATGTGTTCCTCGGGCGTCGGCGGCGGCAGCCACGTTTACTCCGCCGTACACCGTCGGCCGGCGCGGATGGACTACTGGGACGGTGTTTGCGACGGTCTTTCGGAAGCGATGATGGCCGAGCATAACTCGGCATTCCTGACGCGCATGGGCTCGCCCAAGCCAGTGCCACAAAACGAGCCCCCGCACGACACGCGCAGGTGCTATCATAATGATCCTCATTTCGAAGCCGTCGTATCCAAGGTCGAGGTCCGAACCGGTTTCCTGCTGCCCGACGACCCCGACAACCCGAACAAAATCGTCACCGATGCCGGTGTCGAACGCTGCAGGCGGATTATCGCAGTGGAGGCCATGGATTTCTGGGCTCGCCATCGGGCGCCAAGTCGACGCTCGACGTTTGCTATCTGCCACCCGCCATGAAGGAAGAAGGACCTTGTCGTTCGCGATCTTTGCGAGGTCGTGGCCATCTCACAGTCACCCGACATGGGTGGCCGATATCGGGTCGATTTCGTCGACCATGGGCGTGGAACCAGGGAATCGTTGGCAGCCGGCAACGTGATCGTCGCCGCGGGAACCATGAACACACTTCGTATCCTGCTGCACAGCCGGGATGTGGTGGGCGGTCTGAAAGGCATGCCGACGCTCGGGAGACACTTCAGCGGCAACGGCGACATGCGCGGATTTTGGGACCTGAACGAGCCCGGCACCGATCTCTCGGGGGGTCTGCCGAGCAAAGGTGGCATCTTCCTCCGGAATGCGCCGGAGCCGCGTGTCGTGATCGGGCGCGGCAGCCTGCCCAGCGTCGACGCCTATCCCATTCCGAAGCCGTGGCGCGAACGGCTCAAGCGCGGCCTTGTCGTGAGCGGCATGGGCATCGGCGCGATGGACGGCGTCATCAGCATCAAGAAAGGCAAGCTCGACATCGACTTCGACCCGGCGAATAGTCCGATATTCGGTCGGATCTTCGAAACCATAGCTGAGATGTCGACGCTCTCGGGCCGCAAGGTCCATGTGAGCCGAAGACCTGCGACCGTGCACCCGATTGGTGGCGCATGCGTCGGCACCCCCGAGAAAGGTGGCGTCGTCGATGCCGGCGGGCAAGTGTACGGCAACCCCGGACTGTTCGTTGCCGATGCGGCGGCTCTACCAGCCTCTACCGGAAGCCCGCCGACCCTCACCATAGCGGCGTGGGCCGAGAACGTTGCCAAGCGGTTTGTTGCGAGAACCTGAGGCGTACGCTCCAGCTCCTTGCGAAGACGGCAACCGCTACGCCGCTGCTAAAGCCGGGACTGTAGTAATGCGTCCAGCTTTTCGTCACTCAGAGCCGCCCCGGCATAGATCCGACCGTCGATCTCGAGGGCCGGCGCACTGCGAATGCCCTTCTCCTCCAGCCGTTCGGCCGCCGCTTCGTCCATCAGCAGGTCGACCGTCCGAAAGTGGACGCCGCGCCCCATGAGCGCCCGCTTCAGAGCCTCGCAGGGGCCGCACAAGGGCGTGGTGTAGACAGTGATGTTTGCTTGCGCCATGCGGAACCTCACTTCGCACCGTCAGGCGAATCCAATAGCCCCGCCTCGAACCGGCGCGCACGTCAAATCTTGCCCTCGGCCTTCATGCGCCGATAGGCCTCCTTTTTCTTCAGCCATTCCTCGCCGGCCTCACCCGGCAGGAACGGCTGCTCCTTGGTAAAGACCAGGTCCTTCCAACGCTCGCCCTTGCTCCAACGCAGTCCGGCCTCGACGGTCGTCTGCGGCGCCGCTGCCGTCTCAAGCACGTGGAACGCCAATTCCAGCACATCGCGCTGCTGCGCGGCGTTCCAGGGTTCGCCGCAGGGCGCACCGAGCGGGAAGTCGACGAACAGGAAGCGCGGGACGGCAGCCGATTCCACGATGTCGCGAGCCGTAGCGATCACTACTGTGCAGATGCCATTCGCTTCGAGATGCCTGGCGACCAGACTCACGGTCTGGTGACAGACGGGTCAAACCGGGACCAGCAAGGCCACGTCGACCCCCATGGCGCGGCACTGGCCCAGCACTTCCGGCGCATCGCGCTCCATGGTCTTGCGCTGGCTATAGGCGTTGTAGACGCCCAGGCATTGGCTGGCGACCTTGCCGATCCGGCCATTGGCCGCGGCCTCGTGCAGGCGGTCGAGCGGGAAATACGCGTTCGGATCGTCCAGTGTCGTCGCATATCGATCGTAGCTTCGCGTGCGGCTGTAGAGCTGCGTCGTGGGTGTATTCGACGGCAATGAATAGACATTGCCCAAGGCCCTGGACTCGGCATTGTCGTCAAACCGGGGATCGCCCTTGATGGCGATCTCGCTTGTCGAGATCAACGTGACCGTGCAATCAGCTAACGGTTTACGCAACGACGTGAACGGCGCGCTGGCATTGTTGGCCCAGACGTAGGGCTTCTCGTAGCCTTCCGCGAGATAGTAGGCGCGAGTCTTGTCGATGTAACGGACATAAGGGCGCGGCGCGGCATGCGGTAGTTCGGCCACTTGCTCCTCCCTCGCACGAAACCGTGATGTTCCACGCTGCACTGGATGCACCGCCGAGTCAATGAAGCCCAGCACGTGTTGAAGCAGCTGACAAATATCCTTGGCTGCGCCGTGAAGGCATCTTCATCTGCTGCCACATCATGACCGAGTTCACGAATAACCGCGGCAAAGTGCGCGGCGCGTGCTGCGTAGTCGTCCTGTTGATCGTTCTCGCCACTCGTCCTTTCCTCGCCATCCGCCTCATCCTAGAAGTCATCGAAATCAAGGCTTCCGACACGCGCAGAGACTACAAGGCCCCGACCTTTGCTCACAAGGTCCTTCAGCCGCGGGAATTCTTCCAGCGCCATCAGCCCTCGGCGAAGCTCTGGTTTCAGCGCATGACCGTCATAGATGCGGGTCTGGCGTGTCGCGATCCAGCCGTCGCGCCAGAACGATTTGGTCGCGATGTCACCCACGATCCGATCTAAGCCCTCGGCACAACCTCCATTGCTCCAAAGCCCCTAGAATTCGCGCGCGATGGCACTCTGCACATCCGGCCACGGGTCTATCCGAGCCGGAAGGCAAGGTGATCGGCGTCGACGTGGCGGAGGAGATACTGGTCAAGGCACGATCAACCGCCACCGCACTGGCGAACTCGATTATCGAGTTCCGCGAGGGATTGGCCGAGCGGCTGCCCGTGTAGGATGCGTGGGTCGACATGGGCATCAGCAAGGGCGTGATCAACCTCTGGCCGACAAGCGAGAGGTCTTCTCCGAGATTCACCCGGTGCTGCGCCCGGCGGATGGCTGCGGTTCTCCGACATCGGCAAACCGCAATCCGGTTCCGCCCGCTGCTCTCAACAATGTCAACCCTTGGACGGCTTGAATTGCTGGTCTGCCGTGTGGAGCTTGGCTAACCTCAAATCCGCTTGTGAAAGCGAACGGAGTCTTGCGGTCATCATCGACATGATCTCAGTTCGTGGCCTTCTTCGCCAGCGACAGCACCAGCTCGAGCGCTTCCTTGCCGGGCAGGCCCTTCTTGTCGGTTTCAGCCACCCACTGGTCCCACACCGGCCTTCCTGCGGTGGTGATCAGCTTCTCGCGCATCTCGGGCGAGACCTTGATGACCTCGAGCTTGCGCTTCTCGAACAGCGGGAAGGCTTTCTTGTCCGCCTCTTCGTAGGCCTCGCGCTGCAGCCGGTAGGCGTCCGGCCTCGCTTCTTCCAATATCTTCTTGTACTCGTCGGGCAGCGCCTTCCACGCCGTCTGGCTGAGCACGAGCGAATTGTGGACGACGCCGAGCTGCATGCCGAGCGTGTACCACTTCGATACTTCGTGCAGCTTGTACGCCGTGAAACTGTAAGCGAAGGGGAATGACGCCGCCTGGAACATGCCGCGTTCGAGGGCGGTGTAGACCTCCGGCGCCGAGACGGACACCGGCACCGCGCCCAGAAGCTTCATGGCTTCGCCCAGGCCGCCCAGGGCGCGCACCCGCATGCCCCTCCAGTCCTCCAGGTTGCGTGGCGGCTTGCCGGTTCCCATGAATTCGTACTGCGGCAGCAGGATGGTCATGAAATGCATGCCGTTCCAACGCGACAGCTCGTCGGCTACCGGCTTCCAGGTCTGGTAGCCGTCCTGCACCTTCTGCTGGGAGACGAGGTCCGGGATCGGCAGGAACGGCATGTCGAGCACGCCCTGAATCGGGGTCTTGGCGGGCGCGTAGGAGTAGGCGACGAATGCGCCCTGGAAGGCGTCGACCTTCAGCCCGTCGAGCATGTCCTTCGCCTCGCCGAGCTGCTCATTGTATTTCAGGTTGATGATGAAGTTGCCGTTGCTCTTCTCCTTGGCGACCTTCGCCAGGTGCTCGAAGGTCACGGTCACCGCCCGCGGCGGGCCGTAGAGCGCGAAGTTCCAGGTGACCTTGTCGGCGGCATCGGCCGGCGCGGCGGCCAGCATGCCAAGTCCGAGGACGACAGACAGCGATAGCGCTCGATACATGACCACTCCTCCTGTTCAGTCTGTGCTTTCGACGATGAAGGTGACGATCTCGGGGAACGCCGTCAGCACGCCGAGCGTGATGATGTCGGCGAAGATGAAGGGCCACACGCCCTTGAAGATGTCGCGCACGGAAATGTCGGGCCGCACGCCGTTGACGACGAACACCACCAGTCCGACGGGCGGCGACAGCGAAGCGATACCTGAAAGCTTGACCAGCACGATGCCGAACCAGATCGGGTCGTAGCCCAGCGCCGAGATCACCGGGAAGACCACCGGCAGCGTCAGCAGGAACATGCCGATGCCTTCGAGGACCGTGCCGAGGACGAAGTACAGCAGATAGATCGCCAGCAGGATCGCGAGCGGCGGCAGGGCGAGGTCGGTCACCCAGCGGGAAACCTCCTCGGGCATGCCCGAGAAGCCCAGGAAGCGCACGAAGATCAGCACGCCCCAGATCACCGTGAAGATCATCACCGTGAGCTTCGCGGAATCGAGCAGGCACTGGCGCAACTCGCCGCGCTTGATACCGGCCTTCAGCGCGAAGGCGAACACCGAGAAGGCGCCCAGCGCGCCGGCTTCGGTCGGGGTCGCCCAGCCGAAATACATGCTGAGGAAAATGATCAGGATGACCAGGAAGATGGGCGTGGTGCCGGGCAGCGACTGCGCGCGTTGTGGCCAGGTGTAGCCCCTGATGCGCGGCCCGAGCTCGGGCTGGCGCCAGCAGCGCCAGGTGATGATGACGGCGTAGACGAACGCCGAGAAGATGCCCGGCACGAAGCCTGCCACCAGCAGCTTGCCAATCGACTGCTCGGTGATGATGCCGTAGACGACGAGCAGCGTGCTGGGCGGGATCAGCGAATCGAGCGTGGCGCCGGCCGCGCATACGCCTGCGGCCAGGCGCTTGTCGTATTTCGCTTGCAGCATCTCGGGGATCGCCACCTTGGCGAACACGGCGGCGGCCGCGCTGCTTGCGCCCGAGACCGCCGAGAAGCCTGCGACCGCGAACACGGTGCCTGTGGCGAGGCCTCCGGGCAGCCAGCCGAACCAGCGGCGGGCCGCCTCGAAGGCGCTTTGGGTGATGCCGGCGTAGTAGGCCAGGTAGCCGATCAGGATGAACATCGGCAGGACCGATAGCGTGTAGTTGGCGCCGGCCGTATAGGGCGCGATGCCGGCGGTGCGGATCCCGGCATCCCAGCCGATCATCGAGACCAGGCCTGCCGTGCCGACCAGCGCGCCTGCGAAGGCGAACCGCACGCCGGCGAAGCACAGCGCCAGCAAGGCAACGATTCCGATGCCACCGATCGCGAGCGGGCTGAGCTCGATCATCGGCCCTGCTCCCGGTTCAATTCCTCGCGACCGAGCGCCTCGGCGATCTCGTCCTGCACCTGCGTCTCCAGCGTGATCAATTTCGGCACCGCGACCGGCTGGGCATCCGGATGGGCGATCATGCGGAGGTAACCGCAGATCTGCAGTGACAGACGCAGCCACAGCACACTCAGCGCCAGGGGCACCATCAGCTTGGCGGGCCAGGTCGGCAGGCGGATGTCCATCGTCGAATCGCCGATCGACCAGGCCCGCAGGAAATTGGTGAAGCTGGCATAGATCAGGATGGTGATGATGGCGATCGCCAGGACGACGCCGAACAGCTCGATCTTCCAGCGGACCTCGGGCCGCCAGCCGATCGTCAGGTCCATGCCGATGTGGCTGCCAAGGCGCTGGGCATAGGCGATCCCCAGGAAAGCAAACAGCGACGAGGCCTGCTCGATCCAGTCGATGTAGCCGTAGATGGCGAAGTCGAAGACGGTGCGGCCGATGATCTGCGCCACGCCCACGAACATCAGGAAGAACACGGCGAGCGCCGCGATCAGGTTAAGACTGTCCTCGACATGCGACAGCCCCGCATCGGCGAGGCGCAGCCACTGTGGAGGCGATTCGGCACGTCCGTCGGCGGGCATTCAGTGCAAGCCCCGACCGGCGCCGCGGGCGCGCGATTCCATCTTTCGTTCCTTCCCGGCGCGGCGTGGGGTCTCAATCGGACCACCATCGTTACCCGCCAAGTGGACACGTTATGCCAAGTCGCGGAAGGCCATCAACCCTATGGGCGTGCATTCCTCTTGCGGAGAAGCCTCCTGTACTTATAATATATCATGCTTACTATTTATGGTGGATGCCGACATATGCATGACCCCGACCAAAGCGTTGGCTTTCTTGTGAACGACCTGGCGCGGCTGCTACGACGGAACTTCAACCGCCGGGCACAGGAACTCGGGCTATCTCAAGCTCAATGGCAGGCGCTTGCCTATTTGTCCCGACAGGAGGGCGTGAATCAGGTCACTTTGGCCGAGAGTCTGGAGGTCCAGCCGATGACGCTAGTCCGCCTGATCGACCGGCTGCAGGAGGCCGGCTTAGTCGCACGCCGACCCGATCTCGACGACCGCCGGGCTTTCCGTCTCTATCTGACCGCTGCCGGCTTGCTGCGTCTCGAGGGCATGTGGGCTCTCGCGGCCGAGACCCGTGAAGAAGCTATGGCCGGAATGTGTGACGGCACGAAGCAGGTGCTCATCGATGCCCTGCGCCACATGAAGCGCAACCTCATTGAGGCCGAAAGCGAAGACGACAGCATTGGCGGGAGACCGGAGAGAGCCTTCTCGAATGCAGCAGGACGCAACTGAGCGGCCACGCCGTATCGGCGGTTTGGACAAAAAGGTTCCCTCAAGCCAGCAGGCCGAGCCGAACTGGCGGCCTCCTCGATTGGCCGCGCCGCGCCGCTGGCTGCGGCGCTTCCTGCTGCTCCTCGGCCCGCTGGTAGTGGCGATTGTCGGCGGCTACTTTTATGTGACGGGCGGCCGCTACGTTAGCACGGAGAATGCTTACGTGAAGGCAGATAAGGTGATGATCGCCGCGGAAGTCTCCGGCCTTATCGGTGAGGTCTCGGTGCGCGAGAATCAGCGTGTGGCCATGGGCGATGTGCTATTCCGTATCGACGACCGGCCCTATCATATAGCGTTGGCCGAGGCGGAGGCGCGGCTTGCCGGCCTGCGCGACGAGATCGAAAGCCTGAAGGGCAGCTACCGGCAGAAGCAGGAGGAGCTGGCGCTTGCCCGGACCAACCTGGCTTTCGCCGAGACCGAGTTCGAGCGGCAGTCCAAGCTGGTCGTCAGCGCCGTCATTTCCCGCAGCAAGCACGATGCCGCCCGCCACGACTTCGACGTGGCCCGGCAGCGTATTCGGGTCACGGAGCAGGAGCTGGCGCAGATCCAGGCACAGCTTGCCGGGGCCCCGGACATCCCGGCGGAGCGCCACCCGCGATTCCTGGCAGCAAAGGCGGCTGTCGATCGTGCCGCTCTCGACCTCAAACGAACCATCGTGCGCGCGCCCTTCGCGGGTATCGCGAGCAACACCCCGCAGGTCGGCCAGCAGGTCATCGGAAACGGCCCGATGAGCAGCCCGGTGATGAGCCTCGTCGCCTACACCGGCCTCTGGATCGAGGCGAACTTCAAGGAAACTGATCTGGCCCATGTCCGCCCCGGCCAGCCGGTGACGATTTACGTGGACACTTATCCCGACCGCGAGTGGCAGGGGATTGTCGAAAGCCTCAGCCAGGCGACGGGCGCGGAATTTTCCGTCATCCCGCCCCAGAACGCCACCGGCAACTGGGTCAAGGTGGTGCAGCGCATCCCTGTGCGTATCGCCGTCGAGACGAGCGGCCGGGATCCGCGGTTGCGCTCCGGCATGAGCACGACAGTCGAAATCGACACCGGGCATCGCCGGCCGGTCCCTAGCTTCGTGCGGACCGCGCTCTCTTGGATCGGCGTCTCGCACAACGTCGCTGCCCAGGCGGAACCGAGCCGATGAAGGAGTCCAGAGCCGCGAGCAGGCCGTTCGAACGCGGCCTGATCACTGTCTCCATCATGCTGGCAACGATCATGCAGGCGCTGGACACCACCATCGCAAACGTCGCGCTGCCGCACATGCAGGGCAGCATGTCGGCTACCCAAGACCAGATCTCGTGGGTCTTGACCTCCTACATCGTCGCGGCCGCGATCATGACCCCACCTACCGGTGTGCTGGCCGCTCGCCTGGGACGCAAGCGGCTGTTTGCGGTCATGGTGACCGGCTTCACCATCGCCTCGATGCTATGCGGCGCGGCTTCGTCGCTCGTCGAGATCGTGCTCTATCGCCTGTTGCAGGGAGCCTTCGGCGCCGGGCTTGTACCACTCTCGCAGGCCGTCCTGCTCGACACCTACCCGCCCGAGAAGCACGGCTCAGCCATGGCCATGTGGGGCGTCGGAGTAATGGTGGGCCCCATCCTCGGACCCACTCTCGGCGGCTACCTTACGGAGACCTACGACTGGCGTTGGGTTTTCTACATCAATCTGCCGTTCGGCATCTTAGCGCTCATCGGCATCCTCGCCTTTGTACCGGAAACACCCCGTGACCGGCGCCGCGGCTTTGACTTCTTCGGCTTCGCCCTCTTGAGCCTCTCCATCGGCGCGTTGCAGATGATGCTCGACCGCGGCGAGTCTCAGGACTGGTTCGCCTCGACCGAGATCGTGGTCGAGACGGTGCTCGCGGGTCTCTTCCTCTACATGTTTCTGGTGCACATGTTCACGGCGCGCGAGCCGTTCCTCGAGCCCGCCCTGTTCCGAGACCGCAACCTCGCAGTGGGACTCTTCCTCATTTTCATGGTCGGCGTGATCCTGCTCGCCACCCTCGCCTTGCTGCCACCCTTTCTGCAGAACCTGATGGGTTTTCCGGTGCTCACCACCGGCTACGTGCTCGCGCCGCGCGGGGTTGGCACCATGATTGCGATGATCATCGTGGGCCGCCTGATCGGCAAGCTGGACACCCGCCTGCTGATCCTGCTCGGCATCGGCCTGACGGCGCTCTCCTTATGGGAGATGTCGGGCTTCACCACCGAGGTGCCGATTTCGACCATTGTCTGGACCGGCGTCACCCAGGGGCTGGGACTTGGCTTCATCTTCGTGCCGCTCAGCACCGTGACCTTTTCGACCCTCGCTGCCCACTATCGAAACGAGGGCACGGCCATGTACAGCCTGATGCGCAACATCGGCAGTAGCATCGGCATCTCGATCGTCGTCACGCTGCTCGCCCAGAACACCCAGATCAACCACGCCGCCATTGCGGACGTCATGACTCCGTTCCGTACCATGCTGCAGTCGCCCTGGCTGCCGCAAGCGTGGAACTGGCACACGATGTCGGGCGTCACGGCCCTCAACGGCGAAGTAACACGCCAGGCGGCGACCATCGCCTATCTCAACGACTTCACTTTTATGATGTGGGTGACGCTGCTATCGGCGCCGCTGCTGTTACTGCTCCGGAAATCACGAATGCCCGCGGTCGCGAAGCCTGCCGTGACGGAGTAAGACCGAAATAAGAGCGGAGGAGATTGGCAGCGACGACCGAGGTCGGCTTCTGGGGGCTGACAGCGGTCGAGGTCAGGACCCGCAAGATAACTCAGCCTTCGACCATACAGGCCGCGGCCTTCTGACTCACTTTCCTGACTCAGGAAGACTAGCATTACAGTTGCATGTTTCTTTTGAGGTTCGCGCGCTTGAGGTGAGCGCGGCGCGCGTCGGCCTGGTGGGCGCGGCGCCACAGTGACCACGCGATGATGTGGGTGGGTTGGATGCGCCGTTGAGCAAGCTTCCCGGAGATGCGGCGGATTTCCTGGATCGACCAGCGGATCAGGAACGCTTGGTCCGAAGACGCGGCAGCGTTTTTTGAGCGGCACGGCATTGGCGTGATGACGGATGACGGCCATCATGGCGAAGGCGAGCATGGCGAGCGAGACATGGCGATGCCAGCCATGCCAGGAGCGGGTTTCGTTGTGATCGAGACCGAGTTCGTTCTTGGCGGCTTCGAAGCTGTCTTCGATGGCCCAGCGATGACCTTCCACCGAGACCAGCTTTTCCATGGACGCGCCCTTGGAGCACCAGGTGGAGAAGAAAGCGAGCTCGCTGTCGGCGATGCTGCGGCGGATCATGAGTCCCCGTGTCCACTTGCCCTTGAGGGCGCTGTTGTATTCGCCGGCATGGATCGGCCAGTTCGAGACAAGCCCAGTCGTGCAGGCGCGGTCCTTTGGTTCCTTCGCCGGACGACAAGCGCCGCCAGGCGTTCTTGGGGAGGGCTTGCGCAATCTTCGCCGCGGTGCCCCGAACAAATTGCTTCTTGCCCCAAGAGTTGAATACATGGTTGGCGGCAACACCCAGAACGTAACCCTTGCCCGCCTAGCGGAGCATCGTCTCGATGTCGCCCGTGCCATACACGCTGTCCGCTGCAACGAAGGAGAACGGCACCCTGGCGGCGATGGCGCGTGCAATCATCCGGCGCGCAATCTGCGGCTTGGTCGCAAAGTCCACACCCTCCGGCACATGCGCCGCCTTCAGTCGCTCGGGATCGTCCGTCCATTCTTTCGGCAAATAAAGCGCCCGGTCGATGAAGGCATGGCCGTGGCGCGACACGTAGGAGGCGAACACGCCGATCTGGCAATTGGTGATCTTGCCCGCCGAGCCCGTGTACTGACGCGCAACTCCGCACGAGGCTTTGCCCTGCTTCAGAAAGCCGGTCTCATCGATGACCAAGACTGCTTCCTCGTCGGCCAGCGTTTCCAGCGCGTAATCTCGCACGATGTCGTGCAGCGCATCGGCGTCCCACTGGCCGCGGCCCAGGATCGCCTGTTGCCGCCACGGGCCGGGATCGCCCGCCGCCTCCGCCCGCATCCAGCCCGTCTTGCGCGGCTCGCTCCCCAACAGCCCGTCCAGAAACTGTCCCGAGGGCTCGCCAATAGGCCGCTCAAACCGCGACGTTGTCGATCAGCCGAGTGCGGCCAAGCCGGGCCGCCGCTGCAATCCGCGCCGGGCCGGCGACACGTTCGATCGGCGCGAGGCTTTCAGCATCGACGACATCGAAGTACTCGACCTTGTCGAATCCTGCGGCAAGCAGCGCCTGCGCCGACTCCGCGGCCGCCTTGGCGCACGGCGTGCGGCCGTCCCGTACATTGGCCGCGAGCGCCGTGAGCTCGCGATACATCGCAATGGCAATCTTGCGTTCTTGGGGTGAGAGGTAGCGGTTGCGCGACGACATGGCGAGCCCATCGGGCTCGCGGATGGTCGGCATGCCTATGATCTCGATGGGCATGGCAAGATCGTGCGCCATGCGCTTCAGCACCTGGAGCTGCTGATAGTCCTTCTCGCCAAAGTAGCCGCGGTCGGGCATGGCCATTATCAGGAACTTGCACACGACAGTGGCGACGCCCTGGAAGTGGCCAGGCCTGAAGGGCCCGCACAGCCCCTCGGTCAGGCCAGCCACCATCACGGTCGTGAGCTGCGGGCCCGGGTACATCTCCTCCACACCAGGCGCATAAGCGATACGGCAGCCCGCCGCCTCAAGCTTGGCGAAGTCGCCCGCCTCGTCGCGCGGATAGGCGGCGAAATCCTCGTTCGGTCCAAACTGCGTCGGATTGACGAAGATCGAGGCGACCGGCACGTCGCCGCGATCGAGCGCACCCTGCACCAAGCTCGTATGGCCCTCGTGCAGCGCGCCCATGGTCGGGATCATGCCGATAGTGCGGCCGGCAGCACGGAACTCGCCGACCGCATGGCGCAGATCGGCAACGGTCCGAACGACGGTGAGATCTTTCATGCCGTCCATCCTCGTACGCTACGCCCGTAGGGGCATGCCGTTCGGTCCTGTCGCCTAGCCCGTCCGAGGACGACGTTAGCTCACGGCGTTGCCGCCCCTTGCCAGCAGCGCGCCGGACAAGGGTGGCGCCGCGGAGGTGAGGACGATCCCCTCGTAGCCTTTCTGCGCGACCTCGGTGATGCGGGCCACGTACTTCGGAGAGCCGCCGTTGTAGACGAAGTAGCGGATCCTGCCGTGCTCGTGGCCGGGGACGTTCGAGTTGTAGCCGGTGAACCAGGACTTGGCCTTCCGCATCAGCATCGTCGCGTACATCTGCGTGACGTGGGCGGTCCAGCTTTCTTCCGCTTCGCGCGTCGCCTCGGCGCGTATGTAGCCGTGCTCCCACATATGCTCGAGCAGGTCGGTGCACCAGTTGACGCCGGTCTCAATGCCACGCGGGTAGTTGGTCGAGGCGGAGCCGCTCTGCGGCCCCGCCGGCATCAGAAGATTCGGGAAGCCATGGATGAGCATCCCGAGGAACGTCGACGGTCCGTCCTTCCACTTGTCGCGCAGCGTCTCGCCATCGACACCCCGGATGTCGATGTGATCGAAGGCGCCGGTGATCGCATCGAAGCCCGTGGCGTAGACGACGATGTCGAAATCGTAGTCGCGCTCGGTGGTGCGCAGGCCGGTCTCGGTCACTCGCACGATCGGCGTCTCGCTGATGTCCACGAGGTGCACGTTGGGCCGGTTGTAGGCCTCGAAGTAATGGGTCTCCATCGGGACCCGCTGGACGCCAAAGCCGTGATCCCGGGGAATCAGCTTCTCCGCGACCACGGGGTCCTTCACCCGCCGGCGGATGCGGTCCGCGATGTATTCGGAGAACTCCGCGTTCGCTTCCTCGTTGGTGAAGATCTCGCGGAAGTTCCGCAGCCAGATCGCGAAGCCGGGTTGGTCGTAGAGCCGGTCCCAAAGCTTGCGCCGCTCCTCGCGCGAGACCTCGTAGAAGCCGCGCCGGTCCGGCTCGTGCTCGAAGCCGCCCGGCGTGCGTGCGCAGGTCGCGAAAATCTCGTCATAGCGCGCGCGGATATCGGCCATCTCCGCTTCGGAGATCGGCCCGTTGTTCAGCGGGGCGCTCCAGTTGGGCCGTCGCTGGAAGACCGTCAGCTCGCCGACCTTGTCGGCGATTTCGGCGATCATCTGAATGCCCGTTGCGCCGGTGCCAATGACGGCAACGTTCTTGCCCGCCAGCTCGACCGGTTCGTGCGGCCAGTAGAAGGTATGGAACGAGCGGCCCTTGAAGCTATCCATGCCCTCGAATCGCGGCAGGGTTGGAATCGACAGCAGGCCCAGCGCCATGATCACGAACCGGCAGGTGAGTTCACGGCCATCCGCGATTTTCAGCCGCCAGAGATGGTGCGCCTCGTCGTAGTGCGCCGCCTCCACCTTCGCGTTGAACTGCATGTATTTGCGCAGGTCGAACTTTTCCGCGACATGGTTCAGATAGCGCAGATTCTCCGGCTGGCCCGAGAACCGCTCCTTCCAGTGCCACTCGTTCAGCAATTCCTTCGAGAACGAGTAGCCATAGGTGTAGCTCTCCGAGTCGAACCGGGCACCGGGATACCGGTTCCAGTACCATGTCCCGCCGAGATCGGGCGCGGCCTCGAGCAGCATGGCGCGTACCCCAAGGTCGGCCAGCTGCTTGATCTGATAGATCCCGGCCACGCCGGCACCGATGATGATGACCTCATAGTCCGGTTCGCTCCTGTCCCTCATTCTCCGCTCCTGTGCCGCCGCATTGACAAAGCCGGTGCCGCTGCTTCGGCTTCACGCACCGGCACCCTTTGCCGGGTCAACCTGAAGCCTTCGTACCCGCCCGCGGCGACGGCGTCGCAGCGCCGCTTGTAGGCGTCGAAGCCGCCGACATAGGGCATGAACACCCGCGGCTTGCCCGGGATGTTGGCACCGAGATACCAGGAGTTGGCGCGCGGGTAGAGCGTACCGTCGGCCACGGCATTGACGTGCCGCACCCAGGCGGCTTCGGCCTCGACCGTCGGTTCGATGCGATGGAGGCCATGTCGGCGCATGTGATCGAGGCAGCCGGCGATCCAGTCGGTGTGCTGCTCGATCGCGGCGATCATCTGCGTCTTCACGCCAGGGCTGCCCGGGCCGGTGACGATGAACATATTGGGGAAACCGGCAACCATCAGCCCGAGATAGGTCACCGGGCCACCGGCCCATCTGTCCGCCAGCGTGGCGCCGCCGGTGGTGCGGATGTCGATCTCGCGCAGCGCGCCCGTCATGGCATCGAAGCCGGTGGCGAAGACGATGGCGTCCAGTTCGTACGCCACGCCGCCGGCGGTACGCAGGCCGTTCGGTGTGATCTCCAGGATTGGATCGCTACGCACGTCGACGAGCGTGACGTTGTCGCGATTGTAGGTCTCGTAGTAACCGGTATCGAGGCACAGCCGCTTGGTTCCGATCGGATGATCCTTCGGCGACAGCAGTTCAGCCGTCCTGGGGTCCTTGACGATGCTGCGGATCTTCTCGCGCACGAACTCCGACGCGGTGTCGTTGGCTTCCTTGTTCACCAGCAGGTCGGTGTAGGTGTAGAGGAAACTGATGCTACCGCCTTCCTGCCACTTGGCTTCGTAGGCGGCGCGGCGCTCCTCGGGTGTCGCTTGCAGCGCCGACTTGGTCGGCTTCGGATAGCCGGCGATGGCGAATGGTGTGTCGTAGGCGGCGCGGCGGCGGTCCGGATACTCGGCCTTGTGCCGGCGCTCGCGCTCCGGATCCATCGGCGCGTTGCGCGCCGGCAGGCTGAAGTTCGCCGTGCGCTGGAAGACATGCAGGTGACTCGCCTGCCGGGCGATGATCGGGATCATCTGGATGCCCGACGAGCCGGTGCCGATGACCCCGACTCGCTGGCCGCCGAAATCGACGCCCTCATGCGGCCAGAGCCCGGAGTGGTACCACTTGCCCCGGAAGTCGCGTAGGCCCCTGAATTCGGGCACGCGCGGCGTCGACAGGTTGCCGGCGGCCATGATGCAGAAATGCGCCCGCACGACATCAGCGCTATCCGTCGTCAAAGTCCACTCGTTGGCTTCGCTGTCGAACAGCGCCGACGTCACGCGGGTGTTCAGCTGCACATCACGGCGCAGATCGAAGCGATCGGCGACGTGATTGATGTAGCGCAGGATTTCTGGCTGGGTGCCGTAGCGTTCCGGCCATTTCCAGGCCTGCTGCAGGTCGTCAGAGAAAGAGTAGGAGTACTCGAGGCTTTCGACGTCGCAGCGCGCGCCGGGATAGCGGTTCCAGAACCAGGTGCCGCCAATGTCGGAGCCGGCCTCGAAAGCGCGCACGCGCAGGCCCATGCCGCGCAGGCGGTGGATGGCGTACAGCCCGGCCAGTCCGCCCCCGACGATGGCGACGTCTAGTCGGGTCAAGGTACGCCCCTCAGGAAGGGTTGACGCGTCGGGCATACCGGATCCTCCGAGGGTTACATCCCGCGCATCACTGCGTTCGCGGGACCTTGTACCATATGAACGATCATTCATTAGAATTTATATTAGCGCCCGCAGCGAGGTGGCGCTACTCGGCTGACGCATGGCAGCACAGCGCTATGTTGCAGGGCGCCACGACACGTTCCGGATCGGCCGGCCGCGTCACCCGCCCCAGCTCCATTGAAGGTGCGACACGCGGCGCCAATCCCGAGGCGGCGCAGCAGTTCCTCCAAGAAGCCTCCCTCGATCGATCGGCACCACCGAGACATAGCGCCCGTCGATGCGTTCGTAGCAGTCGTAATCGGGAGCGCAGCCGCCATAGTCGCCGATCAGGTTAGACGGCGGCAAAGGCGGTGGGCCTTGCGTCCGATATGATGCAGCGCACCGGTCAGCGCGATGTAGTTGAGATCATGCCCGGCGGGCATGAACGACCCCTCCTGCCCCCAACCCGTCATGCGCCCGTAGGCAAGTCGCGGATTGCACGCGAGGCAGTCCGCAGGCCCGAGGCCGAGCCGCTCAGCGACACCAGGACGGAAAGCTTCGGTGAGCGCATCGGCCTCGGCCACGGGCGGCAGCGCGAGTCCGCGTGCGGGCGGTTGCTTAAAGTCAAGCGCTAGGGTCCGCCGCCCGCACAGGGTGAGGTTGTACTGAGCGGCCGGCCAATCGATACGCAGCACGGTGGCGCCCGTGTCGGCCAGCAGCGTAGCCGCCATAGGCCGCGGGCCGATGCCCGCAAGTTCAATCACCTTCAAACTAGCCAGTGGACCCATGATTTCCTCCTGTGCTTGGCAGAGCTCCCCCCGCCCACCACCGATCGGCGAGTTTCGAAGCGACGTTCAGCAGGAACCCACCGAGCGGGCTTCTTGCCGTGAAGTCGGGGCCTTTGACAGCGACCGCACGTCGCGTTCAGCATGCCGAACAACGTACCGGATACGGCGCACCCGCCGCGGCCAGTCACAACGAGGAGGAAACGGGCGTGTCCTTTACCCTGACCGAGGAGCAACGCCAGGTCCGAGACCTGGTGCGTCGCGTCGCGCGCGAACGCGTGGCGCCGCGCGCCGCCGCCATCGACGCCAGCGGCGAATACCCGCAGGACATGTTCGACCTGCTGCGCGAGCTCGGCCTGTTCACCCTGCCCTTCCCACCCGAATGTGGTGGCTTGGGCAGCACGCTCGCGGGCTGCCTCGCGGTCGAGGAGCTGGGCCGGGTGTGCTATAATATTGGCTATCTGCTGGTTGTGCAGTGGGTGCCGCTTGGCACCATCCTCGCCGGCGGGACGCCCGAGCAGAAGGCGCGGTTGCTCCCCCGCCTCGCCTCTGGCGCGCTGCGCGCCGCCTTCTCGCTGATCGAACCGCAATCCGGCTCCGACGTCGCCGGCATCCGCACCCGCGCGCGATCCGACGGCGACGGCTTCGTGCTGAACGGCGGCAAGATCTGGTGCACCAACGCCGCGGTGTCGGACTTCGCTCTGGTCGGCGCGCGGCTCGAGCGCGACGATGGCCCAGGTGAGGTCAATTTCTTCATCGTCGAACGTGACCGCCCGGGCTTCCGCGTCGGCCGCAAGGAGGAGAAAATGGGCGCCCGCGGCGTCCCTTCCTCGGCGCTGTTCTTCGACGACGTGCGGCTGCCGAAGGAGAACCTGCTCGGCGGCGGCGCGGGCGGCTTCCGCTCGGTGATGGAGGCGCTGAACAAGTCCCGTCCCATCGTCGCCGCCCGCGCGGTCGGGCTGGCGCAGGGCGCGATGGACCACGCGATCGAGTTCGCGCGCGGCCGCCGCGCCTTCGGCGAGACCGTCTCAAACTACCAGGGCATCCGCTGGATGATCGCCGACATGGCGATCCAGATCGAGGCGGCGCGGCAGCTCACCTACGCCGCGGCGGCGGCGGTGGATGCCGGCAAGACGGGTCCCGAGATGGCGAGCCTCGCCGCCTCGGCTAAGTGCTTCGCCAGTGACGTAGCGATGAAGGTAGCGACCGACGCGGTGCAGATATTCGGTGCTTCCGGCATCTCGAACGAGTTCCCGATCAACCGCTATTTTCGAGATGCGAAGGTGGTGCAGATCATCGAAGGAACCAACCAGATTCAGCGCAATATCGTGGCGCGCAATCTCATCGGCAAGGCGGAGTGACGAGCATGGCCAAGGACGCGGTCGGGCTGCCCTATGTGGGCCTCTGCTGCGAGGATCTGACGATTAGGCGACGCTTTCGTACCATCGGTCGTACGGTGACCGAGGCCGACATCGTGAACTTCATCAACTGTATCGGCACGGCCGAGGTGCTGTTCATGAGCCTCGACTTCCTGGCCCGCGAGAGCGACATCAACGGCCGGGTCGCCCCCGGCGCGCTCGGTTACACCTTCGCCGAGGGACTGCCGATGCAGGCCACCCTGCCGCACACTGGCTTCGCCTTCCTCGGCTTGGACCTGAAGATCGAGCACCCGCTCTTCGCCAGCGACACCATCCATGTCAAGCTCGAGGTGATCGAGGCGCGGCTGTCGCAGAGTCGCCCCGGCGCGGCCTCGTGCGCACGCGCAACCGCGTCGTCAAGCAGTACGGCACCGTGGTTTTCACCCACACGCCGTTGCGCACGGTCAAGTGTCGTGGCGCCGGCGGGGCCTGAGGCGTGAGCGAGGCGGGCGGCGGGCCGCTGGCCGGCGTCAGGGTGATCGACCTGACGAGCGCCGTGCTCGGCCCGGTGGCGACGCAAATCCTCGGCGACATGGGCGCTGAGGTGGTGAAGGTAGAGCCGCCGCAGGGCGACACCATGCGCCAGGTCGGCCCGACGCGCGGGAGCGACATGGCGGTGATGTTCCTCAACATCAACCGCAACAAGCGCAGCGTCGTGCTCGACCTGAAGCGGGAACAGGCGCGTCGCGCGCTGCTGCGGCTTATCGACGGCGCCGACGTGCTCGTGCACAACATGCGGGTCGGCGCCGCTGAGCGGCTCGGCCTCTCCTATGCCGCGCTGGCGCCGCGCAACCCGCGGCTCATCCACGCCAGCGCCACCGGCTTCCGTAAGGATGGGCGGCATCGAGACCGCCCGGCCTTCGACGACGTGATCCAGGGTATGAGCGGCCTCGCCGCGCTGAACGCCATGCGCGACGGTGGCGAGCCTCGCTACGTGCCGAGCGCCATCGCCGACAAGTTCTGCGGGCATGTCCTCGCCTCCGCCGTCGCCATGGCGCTCTACCGGCGCGAACGCACCGGCCGGGGCCAGGAGGTGCATGTGCCGATGCTCGAGACCATGATCTCCTTCAACCTTGCCGAGCATCTCTGGGGCGGGGTGCTGGACGACCCCTCCCTCGGCCTCGGCTATGGGCGCATGTTCACACCCTATCGGCGGCCCTACCCGACCAGCGACGGCCATTTGTGCCTGATGGCCAATTCCGACGACCAGTGGCAACGGCTGCTGGCCGCGCTCGGGCGGCCGGACCTCGCTGAGGATTCGCGTTTCGCCCGCCTCGCGCAGCGCGCGGTCAACATCGGCGCCCTCTATGCGATCGTCGAGGAGGTGATGCGCACCCGCAGTACCGCCGAGTGGCAGGCGCGCCTCGATGCTGCCGACGTGCCGAACGGGCCGGTTCATGGCCTCGCCGACCTGCTGGAGGACGACTACCTCGCCGAGACCGGCTTTTTCCGGCGCGTCGAGCACCCTTCAGAAGGGCGGATGCTGGTGACGGCAGTGCCCGTGGATTTCTCCGAATCGCCCGGCGCGGTGCGCCTGCTGCCGCCGCGCCTCGGCGAGCACACGGAGAAGGTGCTGCGTGAGGCGGGGCTGTCGGAGGCAGAGATCTGCGATCTCATCGGACGGGAAACCACCGGCGGCCAATGACACGCGGCCGCCGCCGGCAGGCCGGACAGAGACGGAAGTCACATGTATCGAAGCGGCCCGATCGGCATGGGACTCTCGCTGACGGGAGCCATGGCTGGCGCAAGCGCCCCGGAGCGCCTCCTGCGCCTGGCGGGGGTTCGTCCCGGGCGGCCCAACCGACATGTCGGCCGCCGCTTCGCCGAGAAGCTTGGGGCCCAGTTCGGCCAGCCGGCGGTGGTGGTGGTGGAAACCCGCACCGGCGCGAGCAGCTCGGTCGGCGGGTGTCAGCCGGCCTTATCGGGGACCAGGTAGGGCAGCGTCAAGCCTTCCTTCACCGTCTCGAACGCGACGCGTACAGGCAGGCCGATGCGCAGATCCTCGGATCGAGCCAGACGCAGCTGCGCGTTCATGCGCACGCCTTCCGCCAGGTCCACGGTGGCGAGGGTGTAGGGCAAATCATCGAGGAAGCCGGCATGGAAAGGGTGGTGTGTGATCGTCCAGCTATGCACTGCGCCGCGACCGGACGCTTCGATCCACTCCACCTCCATGGAATGGCAGCCAGGACACATCGGCTGCGGGTAGTGCCGGATCCTGCCGCAGCTGCGGCACTTCTGCAGCAGCAGCTTGCGCGCGTTCAGCCCTTCCCAGTACGGGGCGCTGTGCGGCGTGGGCTCGGGTACAAGCTTGTTGTATGTCTCGGTCGCGCGCATCATCCCCTCCGCATGATGGCGACGGAACCGTCGCCCATGTCGCCATAGCCGGTGACGAGACCGACCTCGGCTCCGGCCACCTGTGCCTTCCCGGCCTCGCCGCGAAGCTGGCGCACCAGCTCCGTGATGTGGTTCATCCCGACCATATGCGCCTGTGAGAGCAGACCACCATGCGTGTTCACCGGGAGCTTTCCGCCGAGGCGTATGGCGCCGCTTTCGACGAAGGGACCGCCTTCCCCCTTCTTGCAGAATCCGAGATCCTCCAATTGGCAGAGCACGATGTAGGTGAAGCAATCGTAAATCTCAGCGACGTCGATGTCGTCGTGGGTCACTCCAGCCATGTCGAAAGCACGCGGCGCCGCCTTGGCGAGGCCGAGGCGCGTCATATCCGGACGCTGAGTGATCATGCTCGGCGAGTCGGGATGCCCTTCGGCGATGCCCATCACCATGACCGGTGTCCTGCGCAGACCGCGGGCGCGCTCGATGCCGCTGACGACGATGGCGCAGGCACCGTCGCTCTCCAGGCTGCAATCCAGCAGCCGGAGCGGATCGGAGATCATGCGCGAGGCTTGGTGATCTTCGATGGAAATTGGTTTCGTCATGATCGCGTTGCCATTGAGGATGGCGTTAGCGCGCGTCGACACGGCGATCTCGCCGAGCTGGCGGCTGGTCGTGCCGTAGAGCTCCATGTGCCGCCGCGCCATCGGCGCATAGAGCTGCGCCGGCGCGATAGCGCCGAGCGGCATCTCGAACTCCCCGACCAGCCGGAACTGCGGCATCTGCTGCACCCGGGCACCGATGCGACCCTGGGAGGCGCCATTCCGACCCACCGGGATCAGCACATGATTGCAGATCCCGGCTGCAATGGCGGCCGTGGCACACTGGACCGCGGCGACACAGCTTGCGCCGCCAAGCGGCGTGGTGGCGGAGAAGCGGAGATCGCCGATGCCGAAATTGGTGACGAACTCCTCGGCAACGACAGCACTCCCGTAAGGGATCACTCCGTCGATGTCGGAGGGACGGAGCCCCGCGTCCTCGATCGCCCGGAGCGACGCTTCGAGCTGCAACGATACGACGCTGCGACCCGACTCGCGGGAATAGACGGTCTCGCCTATCCCGGTGATCGCCGCCTTCTCCCGCATTGACATGAGATCTTCCCCTCCTGTTCCTCTGTCGCGCTCAGGCTCCGATCCAGCCCTGCGCCACGGCCGCGTCGTGCCGGCACCGCTCGGGAGTGCCCAGCACCTGCCGGTCGAAGGTGATGCGCTTGAACTGGAAATGCAGGCCGAGCAGGTCGGTGAAGCCCATGCCGCCGTGAACCTCGGTGGCCAGCCGGGCGACCTCGCGCGTGACCTCGGCCAGATGCGCCTTGGCATGGTTCGCCGCAATCGCGGCCTCCTCCGGGATCGCATCCTGCGCATAGGCCGCGTACCAGACCATGGCGCGGCACGGTTCGAGCATGGTCGCCATGTCCGCGCACATGTATTTCACTCCCTGAAAGCTGCCGATGACCCGGCCGAACTGTACGCGCTCCTTGGCATAGGCGACGGCGCGGTCAAGCATGGCCTGCGCCGCCCCCAGCATGTCGGCCGCCAGCATCACCCGGCCCGCGTCGCGGACGCGCGCCGCCACCTGGAGCGGAGCATTGGACGCCTCCAGCACCTCGACGGCCGGCGTCTCCGCAAGGTCGAGGTCCACAAGCGGCCGTGTGCGATCGACGCTGCGACGCACGGTGGCAGTGATGCCCGTTGCGTCAGCGTCGAGCAGCGCGGCGCGGCCATCCGCCAGGTAGACGAGGAAGTGTGTGGCGCCGCCGCCATCCAACAGCCCATCCACCGCGCCGGAAAGCCGTCCGCCCTGGAGCCTGAGCGCAGCTCGACCGGTTTGCCCCGACATTCCGCCGAGGCCAACGCCAATCCGCATCTCGCCAGCGGCGATCCGGGGAGTCCAGATCCGTCGCTGCATATCATCAGCGGCGGCCTGGAACGCCCGGACTGCCATCACCTGGGAGGCCGCGAAGGGCGTCGGAGCGGCGTGGAAACCCAACGCCTCGGCAACCAGCGCCGCGTCGAGAAGGCCGAGCCCGGCACCGCCATATTCCTCTGGCACCAGCATCGCCTGCAGGCCGAGCTCGCCGAGCCCTTTCCACAGCTCCGCATCGAATCCGTTGCCAGGCTCGGCCAGCCGGCGCAGGACGTCGAGGGGCAGCCGCGCTGATAGGAAGCCCCTGAGAGAGTGGTCGAAGAGCTTCTGATCTTCGGTCAGTCCGAAACGCATGCTCAGGCTCCCCCCGCTTTCGGTTCGCGCGGCAAGCCAAGCCCACGCTCTCCGATGATGTTCTTCTGGATGTTCGAGGAACCGCCACCGATGATCAATCCGATGTCATACATGTAGTCGATGTGCCAAGTGGTGGCCGGATCGTCCTCCGCCGCCTCACCTTGAGGCTCGTAGGCGAGCCCGGCGGAACCCAGCACGTCGACCGCCAGGGAGGTCAGGCGGTGCGCGAGCATCGTGCCGTGATACTTCACGATCAGGCGTGCGAGGCTTGAATCGACTCCCTCCGCCTTATCGGTCAACAGACGCAGATTGTGGTAGCGGGCCGCCATCACCTCGCCTTGCAGCCGCAGCAACCTGTCGCGCCATTCCGCGCAATCCAGAAGGCGGGAGCCGTCCGGTCGCGGCTCCTGCATCATCCGGCGAATGGCTTCGAGACGGTGCTGCAGCTTGTTGGCATCACCGAGAAGCAGCCGTTCGTATTTCAAGGTGATGTTGGCAACCTGCCAACCGTCGCCGCGCCCCATCACGATCTGGTCCACGGGCACGCGAACGTCGGTGAAGAAGGTCTCGTTGAACTCCGCCCGTCCTGTCATGGTGCGCAGCGGACGAACCTCGATCCCCGGCGTGTTCATCGGAACCAGAAGGTAGGACAGACCGGCGTGCTTCGGCTTGTCAGGCTCTGTCCGACAGAGCAGGAACATCATGTCGGCATAGTGGGCCGAGCTTGTCCATATTTTCTGGCCGTTGATGACGAAGAATCCGTCCTCCACCGCCGCGCGCGTGTGCGCGGCGGCGAGATCCGAACCGGACCCGGGCTCCGAATAGCCCTGGCACCAGATCACCTCGCCCCGAATGGTAGGGCCGATCCAACACCGCTTTTGCTCTTCCGTGCCGACCTCCAGCAGTGTCGGCACCAGCATGCTGATGCCCTGGTTGTGGATGCCCGGCGAAACGCCGCTCCGGCTGAACGCGTCGGCGATGATCGCCATCTCGATGACATCATGAGGGGCGCCGAAGCCGCCATACTCACGTGGTATGTTTCGAGCAAAGTAACCGCACTCGAGCAGCAGCGCCTGCCACTCCAGAACCTTCCTATCGGGCCGCTTGCGCCCGCCGCCAGGCCGGGGCGCGCGGTCGCGGTGCCGGGCGATGAAGGCATTCACTTCATCGCGTAGTGCCCGATGCTTTTCGGTCAGTGTCAGATCCATGGACGTCCTCGCTGTGCGATCCTCTGGGCGGCCCGCCTTGAACGAATACTCTTCCGCGCTCTGTCGCGAGGAATCTGGTTCCGGAACCCCACCCTGCCCGGACCTGAGCCCCGAGCACGCGCAGGCCCGCCAGGGCGTTTTCGGGCGCTACGAGCTTCGCGTGCCAGCATCGAGCTTGTGTATCCGCGCATTCTTGCCGGAGCCGCTCGACACGAGAAACTCTCCGGCGCCATACCCCGCTTCGATGGGAATACGGAGGAGCCGCCCACCCTCCGCAGTACTGGCTTCCGGCCGGACGGTGACGATCCGGGATGCCCGAGCGGCGCCGAGTGCTTCGGCCACGGTTCGGTGTTGTCCGACCTTTTCCAGGTTCAACCGCGTTGGAAACAGAACCGTGTGGCGGCCCGCATCGGCGTCCTCGCACGCCTGGCGTGGTGTCACCCAGACGGAATCGACCGATTCTCTACCGTCGTGACGCAGTAGGTGATCGAGCGGTGCCTCGGCGAGGAAGAAGTGGGTATCGAACCGCTTGGGCATGTGCGGCGGCGTTATCCAGTGGGCGAAATGCACGAGCCGGTCGAAGGCCGCAACCAGACTTTCCAGCTCGATCATATCGGCGAAGCTGAGACTGCCCGCCTCGATTGCCTGCCGGTAGGTAGCTCCCAACGCCTCCGCCCGGGCGCCGTCCAGCAGCGGCCCACGAGTGGCCGTTCGGGCGAACAGCACGCCGCATTCCTCGAAGGCTTCCCGCGCCGCGGCCGCCATCACGCTCAGCATCTCGTCGCTGATTTGGTCAGCACCGTCCGCCAAGCGGCGCCATCGGGGATCGGCGTCTCCGGCGCTCGCGGAGCCGCCGGGGAACACCAGGGCTCCTGACGCGAACTCAATCTCGTGATGGCGAACCACCATGAAAACTTCCAGCCCATCCGCGCCGTCACGCGCAAGCATCAGCGTCGCGGCGGTGCGCGGCGTCACAGGTTCGGTCACGAGCACACCACGGAGTCGGAAGGATTGGGTCTGATCAGGTCAGCCATGGTGAGCCACGGCGGGGGCCTGATCGGCGAGGGTGGCGGATAGTCTTTCAACCGCCTCGGCGTAGTCCTTCATGAAGTCATACACGACCGACCTGACGGACTGTTCCGTGTTCATCAGGCCCACGCACTGCCCGACAAAGTAGGCAGCGATCTCCTTGGCGCCTTCGTGACCCGCCTCTGCGAGCTTGTCCACCTTGGCCATCGCCGGGCGCGTAAGAATTCCTTGCAAAGGCATCGGCAGGGGATCGGGCGCCCCCTTGGCGCCCCATGCGTCCGACCAAGCGGACTGCAACTGCCGGGTCGGCTTGCCGGTCCTGCTGCGGGAACGCACCGTGTTGGCGGAGGACGCTTCCAGCATCTTCTCCTTGACGGTCGGCGTCGTCTCTGCCTCCGTCGTCGTGAGCCACACCGACCCGCACCAAACGCCGGCTGCCCCCATCGCCATGCACGCGGCCATCTGGCGGCCGGTAGCAATGCCGCCCGCCGCCAGCACGTCGATGTTGTCGTAGTCCTGCACCGCCTGGATCACTTCGGGGACCAGCACCATCGTCGAGATCTCGCCGCAATGGCCGCCCGCTTCACCGCCCGCGGCGACCAGGACATCGACGCCCGCCTGTGCATGCTTGACGGCATGGCGCCTGGATCCGGTCAAGGCGCCGACGAGGATGCCCCGCGAATGCGCCTCCGAAATGATGGACGCGGGGGGCACACCAAGCGCATTGACGAACATCTTGATCGGATACTTGAACGCGATCTCCAGCATCTTGGCGGCGCCGCTCTCGCGCATGAAGGACGAGTCACGATCGTCGTATTTGCCGGTCCAGACGTCGGAACTATCGATGCCGTGCCGTTCAAGCAGGTCCGCAACGAATTTGCGATGCTCCTCCGGGACATTCCCCTGAAGCTCCGCGTCGTCCGAGTCCGAATCCTTGCCTACCATGTTCTGGGGGATCAGCAGGTCGATGCCGAACGGCTTGCCGTTGACGCGCTCGTTGATCCAGGTCAGCTCGACATCCAGCTTCTCCGGATTCAGGCCAACCGCGCCGAGCACGCCGAATCCCCCAGCATTCGTCACCTCGGCGACGACATCCCGGCAATGCGAGAAGGCGAAAAGGGGAAATTCGATCCCAAGTTTCCCGCAGAGCCTCGAGTTCAACATTTCCTTACCCCGTCTGATTTCGTGAAATTGGCCGGCGCCCGTCTCAGCACATCTCCAGTTGCCGGTATCCATCCGTTGCCACGGCATTGGCCCTCGCGCGAAAGGCGGGCGCGCTTCCGCTGTAGCGTGCAATGATCCGCGTCTGCTTGCCTTCGACGTTCTGGTTGATCCCGGTCATCCAGCTATCGACGTCGTTCGAAAGCAGGCCTTCCCCCGCCTTGAGCACGAAGCTGGTCCAGCCCTCGACCGCCTCAGGCCGCGGTACGACGTACGTGTAGTGATGCTGACGCATGTACTGGATCAGGTTGGTGATCCAGAGGACATTGTACTCGGCCGATCGCGGTATGTTGCCGAGAGCCGTGTGCGGACCGATGCACATGAACATGTTCGGGAAGTCCGCGATCTGGATCCCCAGGAATGTTTCGAGCGCGGCCCGCCATTTCTCCTTGAGCTTTGCTCCGCTCGCACCGCGGATGTCGATGCGATCGAAGCTTCCGGTGATGGCGTCGAAGCCGGTGGCGTAAACGATCATGTCGAAGGCGAAGCCGCGGTCCGCGAGCTCCAGGCCGGTCGGCGTGATGCGCCGGATCGGATCCTCGAGAATGCTGACCAGTTCGACATTCGGCTGGTTGAACACCTCGTAGTAGCCGGATTCCTGGGGAACCCGCCGTGTGCCGAACCCGTGATCCTTCGGGATCAGCAGATCGGCGACCTTCGGATCATGCACCCGTTTGCGAATCTTGCGAGCGACGAATTTCGATACCTCGTCGTTGGCGGCACGATCGGTCATCATGTCCTTGAAGCCACCGACCCACATTGAGAAGCCGGGGGTCTGGTATTGTTTTTCCCAGAATGCCTCCCGCTCTTCCGGCGGTAGATCGAAGGTCCGGCGACCATCGGGGGTGTGCAGGAATCCAGCCGAGGTCTGTTCGCAGAGCTGGAACATCTCAGGGTACCACTCGCGCAGCCGCTTCATTTCGTTCCTGGGAATTGGCCGGTTGTGCAACGGCTTGCACCAGTTCGGGCGGCGCTGGAACACCGTGAGGGATTTCGCCGTCTTGGCGATCTCCGTTATGACCTGGACGCCACTCGCTCCGGTGCCGATCACGGCGACCCGCTTGTCCTCGAAAGTCACCGGATGTTTCGGCCACAAACCGGTATGATAAGCCTCGCCCGCGAAGCTTTCCCGTCCAGGGACTTTCGGAAAGGTCGGCGCGGAAAGCGGGCCGACCGCCGTTACGAGGAACCGGCATGTGTGCCACGAACCGTCCTCCAACCGGACAGCCCAGGAGCGGGAGTCATCGTGGTAATGGCACGCGGTCACTTTGCTCGCGAAGCTGATGCTGCGGCGGAGGTCGAACTTATCGGCGACGTGGTTCAGATATCGCTCGGTCTCCGGCTGTCCCGCGAAGTGCTCGCTCCAATCCCATTCGTCCAGCAGTTCCTGGCTGAAGGAATATGCGTACGAGTAGCTTTCGCTGTCGAAACGCGCCCCGGGATAGCGGTTCCAGTACCATGTCCCGCCGACGCCGGTGCCCATCTCGAACAGCCGGACATTCATGCCGAGGCGGTCGCGCAGGCAATGCAGCTGAAAAAGGCCGGATATGCCGGCGCCGATAATGATTGCGTCCCACTCCGGTACGGGCGCCGGATCTGCGCGACGCAACGTTTCAGATGTGTGGGTTTGCATTGATGCCGCTCCGGGTCCACGAAGTTGCGTTTGACGAGCGAATGGCCTAGCGGCGGAAGCTGACCGTGGCCCGCCCAGGCGTCATGATCTCGCCAGCCTCCGACTTGACGAACACCGAGATCTCCGCCTCGAGTTCGGCAGGTCTGACTGCCTCTATCCTTCCTCCGGAGATCAGCGTTTCGCCGAGGTAGCTTGCCCGCCGGTTCGAATACTCGAACTCGATGAGGTCGCCGTCATCGCCCAGCCAGTTGACAACGGCTTGCGTGAGCCAGTCGCCTTGCAGCGGACCGTCGACCACGATCGCGGGGTGCTTCTCCACCTCGGTGGTATAGCCGGCATCATAGTGGATGCGATGCGCGTTCCAGATCGCAGCATTATAGAGAAACAGGGATACGTTGGTCGGTGCATGACGACGCTCGGGCAGACAATCGCCGACCTGGATATCCTTGATATCTGGCATCGTAAGGTTCCTTAGCGAACAATGCGCGTTTGCACTTCTTCGGCCACCCGTTCTCCAGTTTCGGTTCGCACTTCAATTGTATAGACGAGGAAAATCAGGTCGCCCTTCGAGCCACGCTTTTCATAGATATCCGTGAGGGTGCGAACGGCCACGAGGACGTCGCCGGGCTTTATCCGGCGGAAATAGCGGGTCTTCGTGCCACCGGCCATGACACGCTTCAGCGGCAGGTCAGGCAAGAGCGAGGTCGTGGCGATGCCGTCCGGCCCCAGTTCGTTCACCGGCACGAGCGGACGAAGCGCGCCGAACAGAAACATCGGCGGAGCCTCATCCCCGTCGAGGAATTTCTTCAGCCGCTGCTCCGTGGCGATCGAATACTTGATGATCTCGCGGCGACTAACCTCGACCCGCATCGGCGGATCGGACGCGCCGATCATACCCCGTGCCTTGTCCGGTATCAGACCCATATCGCGATCTCGCCTACCGCCCGTCTCTCGCCGAAATTCGGGTACGACAGATTTCTGGTTCATCCATGGCATTAGCCTCTATCCTAGCCGCAACAATCTGACGCTTTCGGAAAGCCGTCCCGCCGCAAACTGCATCGCGCGGCTAAGTGGTCCGAGAGCATCGTCGCCGAGGTCGTGCGAATGCCCTGCGGCCGTCAGGATCAGCAGCAGCTCCCATGAGGGGGACAGAACAGGTACCGAGACCTGCGTGACGCCTTGGAACATGGTTCCGCGATCCACCGCGAAACCAGATTGCTTCGCTTTCTTCACGCGCGCTACGAACTCAGGAACGGAAGGCTTGCGGTACCACCTGACCTGCGCCAGCAGGGCCTCGAGTTCCGATTCGGTGCTGTTTCCGAATGCGGCCATGATTACGCCCGATGCGCCAGCCGGGCCGGGATATTGGCGCCCAACCATCACGTATAAATCGGTGCGAAACGCGGTGCCGACCCAATCCAGCAAGAGCAGCGAGGAGCGGCCCAGCACCTTGGACAGGTACACCGAGACGCCATGTGCGTCGGAAAGCGTATCCATTAGCGGGCGCGCCAAGTCCATCAGCCCGCTGCGCTGCAACACCCCGTACGCGAATTCGAGAATGTGCAGGCTTATCGAGTAGCTGCGCGTCGCCTCGTCATAGCCGACAAAGCCCTCAGCTTGCAGCGTGCGCAGGATGTTGTAGGCGGTGCCGCGATGGAGGCCCGCGGTGCGGGCGACCTCGCTCGCGTTCAAGGGCCGCTCGGAGGCATGCAGCGCGCGGAGAACATTCGCGGCCGCGACGATCGCGCCGACCGGTTTCCCAGGCGTTGCCGTCGTGCTGCCGGCCGCCGCCGGTCCCCAACGGCTTGCACCGGTCGGCTCGCCTTCGAGGTCCTTCGCTTGAAGCGTTCTGGGTGAGCTCGCCGGCTCCCGGTCCATTCCTCTAACCTATCAAGCGCGTTGACGCATGCCGGCGGGCATGATACGCACGCGCCCTGTCGGCGCAATAGAAATCGTATGTCTTCCATCGAAGACGTCGAGGAACGATATGCCCGTAGATCCGCAGATCCAGGCATTGCTCGACAAAGGAACGGGTGTGCCCGCTACGCACACCCTGCCGGTCGACGTGGCGCGCGCGCAGTACGAGGCCCGGATCGCTTCGATGGCGCCGCCGGCTGCGGTCGCGACGTATGCGAGCGGACGATCGACGGGCCGGGCGGGCCGTTGCGACTGCGCATCTATACGCCACTCGGAACCGGCCCCTTTCCGTTGCTCGTGTTTTGTCACGGCAGCGGCTTCGTGCTGTGCAGCCTCGACACGCATGACGGCATGTGCCGCAACCTGTGCGCCGGGGCGGCGTGTGTCGTCGTGTCGGTCGATTACCGGCTGGCCCCTGAGCACAAATTTCCCGCCGGAATCGAGGATTGCCTGTACGCCGTCCGCTGGGCGGCCGCCCACGCCTCCGAACTCGGCACCGATCCAACGCGCATTGCCGTCGCGGGCGACAGCGCCGGCGGCAACATGGCCGCGGTTGCCGCGCTCAGGCTGCGCGACGAAGGCGGGCCGGCCCTGTGCGCCCAGCTGCTGCTCTACCCGGTGACGGACTACCACACGCCCGGCACGCCTTCATACGAAGAGAACGCCGAAGGCTACGGGCTCACCCGCGATACGATGAAATGGTTCTGGAAGCACTACCTCAGCGATCCTGCCCAGGGGGCGCACCCGCATGCCTCGCCGCTCCGCGCCCGTGATCTGTCCGGCTTGCCGGCGGCGCTCGTCATCACCGCCGAATACGATCCCCTGCGCGACGAAGGCGAATTGTACGCCGACAAGCTGCGCGCAGCCGGCGTGCCGACGGCCATGACGCGCTATGACGGTGTCAACCACGGCTTCATGTTCTGGGTCGGAGTCGCTGACAAGGCCGGCGCGGCGATGAACGAAGCCTGCGAATGGCTGCGCGGCGCCTTTGCCGGTCCGCACATTCCTGACTGATCCCGCCATCCGGAGCGCCATATGCGTCGCGGCGACGCGCACCTCCAAGCCGCACAATTCGATCAGACCGATAGCCTCGACGCGCTGATCGTGGGCGCCGGGTTCTCCGGCCTGTACCAGCTGCTCTGCCTGCGCGACCGGCTCGGCGTCTCGGCGCTGGTGCTCGAGGCCACCTGGTACTGGAACCGCTACCCAGGCGCGCGGTGCAATTCCGAGAATCTTGACAGGGTTCTTCGTGCTCTACCGCCTCCAAGGCTCAACTACGACCTCACCTTCACCATCCAGGGTGGCACGGTGCTGCGCGGCATCATCGCCCGCGGGCTCGGCCTGCGCTGACCGCAAGAGCGAAGGAGATCACATGACGTCAGCAGAGCAACCCGGCCGTGGCGGTCCCCTCGCCAGCGTGAAAGTGCTGGAGTTTGCCGGCATCGGGCCGGCGCCGATGGGCGCCATGATGCTGGCTGACATGGGCGCCGAGGTGCTGACGATCGATCGCGTCGAGGCGGTCGAGCTCGGCAGCCCGCGGACACCGGGCTTCGACCTGCTGCGCCGCAACCGGCTGGTCGCCAAGCTCGACCTCAAGAGCAAGGACGCCCAGGCCTGCGCGCTCGACCTCGCGGCGCGCGCCGACGTGCTGATCGAGGGCTTCAGGCCGGGCGTCATGGAGCGCCTCGGCCTCGGGCCCGCGCTCTGCCACGCGCGCAACCCGCGGCTGGTCTATGCGCGCATGACGGGCTGGGGCCAGAATGGCCCGCTTGCCGATCGAGCGGGGCACGACCTCAACTACATCGCGCTTTCGGGCGCGCTGCACGCCATCGGCCGCGACGGCGGGCCGCCGACGCCGCCGCTCAACCTGGTCGGCGACTTCGGCGGCGGCGCCCTCTATCTCGTGGTCGGCGTGCTCGCCGCCCTGCAGTCGCGCCACACGACCGGCAAGGGTCAGGTCATCGACGTCGCCATGGTCGATGGCGCGCTATCGCTGATGACGGCCTTCTACGGCAACTATGCCTCCGGCCGGATGTCGCTCGAGCGCGGCACCAACGTCGTCGACGGCGGCGCGCCCTACTACGACGTCTACCAGTGCGCCGACGGCGAGTACGTCTCGGTGGCCTCGATCGAGACGCGCTTCCGCCGTGAGCTCTACAAGAGGCTCGGCCTCGATCCCGACAGCCTGATTGGTCAGGACGGTGCGGCGCAGCGCCACGCGCTGAAGCCGAAGCTCGCCGCGATCTTCAAGCAACGCACGCGCGCCGAATGGTGCAACGTCTTCGAGGGTAGCGACGCTTGTTTCGCCCCGGTGCTGTCGATCGCCGAGACGGCGGCGCATCCGCACAATGTCGCGCGCGCCGCGCTGCAGGTGATCGATGGCATCACCCAGCCGGCCCCGGCGCCGCGCTTCCAGGGCACGCCCTCGCCCGTGCCGCGGCCGCCGCGCCGTTCCGGCACCGACACCGACGACGTACTGCCGCGCTGGGGCGTCGATGCCGACACGATCGGCCGCCTGCGCGCTGCCAACGTCCTCGCCTGAGCCAACGGAGTGCCGTGCAGCCTTACCCCATCCTATGGCGATATCGGCATGTCGCGCGCCGACCGCGCCGGGTGACCTGCCGAGCTGGCCGAGTTCCCGCAGGTCGCCGGGGTCCTGGCGCGGCTTGGCCCGCCGATGGCTCGACACCCGCACCGTCGCGAACTGCTCTTGCCTGCTGGAAACGCCAGAGGGAGCCGCGTCATGACATTTAGGGATGCCGATAAGGCGGCTGGCATCGCTGAGGGCGATCTCACAGGTCTCGCCGACGCTGTGTTTCACGATATCCCGGATGCTGTGATTTGTGCTGACTGTGAGGGGCTTATCCGGTTCTGGAATGCCGGCGCGGAGCGCATCTTCGGCTTCTCGCGCGATGAGGCGGTTGGTCAGTCTCTCGAGATCATCGTTCCCGAACGCCTCCGGCAGCGCCACTGGGACGCCTACCGCCGCATGATGGAGACCGGGCGATCCCGGCATCCATCGAACGAACCCCTCTCGGTGCCGGCCCAGACCAAATCCGGACAGACGATCTCCATACAGTTCACGGTTGCGCCGCTGCCCGGTCCGTACGGCGTAGTGGCGGGTATTGTTGCGGTGCTGCGCTACGCGACCGCGACGTTTCAGGAACTGAGGAGACTGCGTGCGGACAAACGCGGGATGTGATCACAATAAACTCATGCCGCGCGCCCGACGAGACAATATCCGTCGCGAATGTTGAGCCCGATCAGCGTGCGATTGATAGAGCCTGCGACAAGCTCAATAGCCTGGACGCCACGGAACATGGCCTGACTACGCCGCGGACAGTGAGTGCAGAGAAAGAGAGCGTTGCGAGTAGCTCGTCAAAGAGAACTTGACGAGTTGCGCCGCCACTCGAGGATTGGCAGGCTTGATGCGAGACGAGAAATGTCGATGCTTCATGCGACGCCCGGCTGTCGTGTGATGGGGCCGTCGGGTTCCGAGGACCATCGAACCGAGCCAAGCAGAACACGCCGAGCTTGTGACGCTGCTGAGCGGCGCCAAGCATGCAGCTCGCGAGCTGAAGCGGGCGCAGATCCTGCTGGCGGCCGACGCGGGGACCGGTGAGGAGAAGATCGCCTGCGCGATTGGGGTGGGCGGCTCCACAGTGTACTGGACCATGCGGCGCTTCGTGCCGGCCAACCGAGTGGCGGCGCTGGGCGAGGAGGCGGTGCCGTGGGCGAGGATGGTGGCGGTACGGCGCTCGCTCGGTCAAAGCTGCCGTCCACGATCTTGAGAAGATAAGATGCTTGGCCTTCGCGGAATGATGATGCCCGGCAATCCTGCCGTCGCGGACTGCCACGACCCGATGTATGACCCGCTATGGGCGGCCGTCGATCTCGGGTTGCCCTTGAGCTTCCCTATCCTCACGAGCCAGCAGGACACGTTCAAGGTACGCGGTCCGAAGATCAATGGCTTTGTGTCGACCATCCGGGACTGTCTGGGCATCATCGGTACATTCTTCTTCGGCGGCATGTTCGAGTGCCATCCGAAACTCGAGCTGGCTTGTGCCGCAGCCGATGTGGGCTCGGTGCCACATTTCATGTACCGTATGGACCGCGCTTGGGAGCGCACCGTTGCTACGCCGCATTCCAGGATGGCTGAATGGCCTTCAAGAAGAACGAGTTCTGCACCGTCCGTCGGCTGATGTGGGCGAACGACTTCCCTTACACTCCACCTGATCGAAAGCGCAGGTCGTTTTTGGTAAGGCAAACCGGGACCGGCACCTGGATCCAGCAAGCTTCGAGGAGGACTCGCCATGTATGAGCTGGTGATTCGTGGAGGCGAGGTCGTGGACGGCTCGGGACTGCCTTCCTATCGCGCCGACATCGGCATTCGTGGTGGCCGCATCTCCCGTATCGGGCGTATCAAGGAGCGAGGCGGAGAGGAGCTAGATGCACGCGGGCTCGTGGTGGCGCCGGGCTTCATTGACGGACACACTCATATGGATGCGCAAGTCGCGTGGGATCCGCTCGGCACTTGCTCATGCTGGCATGGTGTGACCACGGCTATCATGGGCAATTGCGGCTTCACGCTTGCGCCGTGCCGCCCGGACGAGAAGCATCTCGTGCTCCGCAATCTCGAGCGCGCTGAAGACATCCCCGCTGAGGCCATGGCAGCCGGGATCGATTGGACATGGGAGACGTACGCCCAGTATCTCGATGCGCTGGAGGGCTGGCGCAAGGGGATCAACTACGCGGGGTACGTCGGACATTCGGCACTGCGCACCTATGCCATGGGCGAGCGCGCGTTCTCTGAACCAGCGACCGCCGACGATCTCGTGACCATGAAGCGTGAGCTGTCGAACGCGTTACACGCGGGGGCGATCGGCTTCACCACGTCGCGTACGCGAAACCACGCGACGCCCGATGGCAGTCCCGTGGCGAGCCGGGTCGCGGCGTGGAGCGAGGTCCGCGAGCTGGTAGGCATGATGAGCGAGCTTGGAGCAGGCGTCTTCGAAATCGCGAGTGAGGACACAGGCCGCGATCCTGAGCGGATCCGCGACTACCTCAACCGTCTCCGCGATCTCGCCGTGGAGACGGGGGTGCCCGTGACCTGGGGGATGTTCAGCTCGCGGGCGGTACCAGACCACTGGCGGCAGTTCTTCGCGTTGCTGGACGAAACCGCGCGAGCGGGCGGGCGGATGTTCGCGCAGGTGCACAGCCGCGCCATCAGCGTGCTGCTATCCTTCGAGACAGGCCTGCCTTTCGATGGCCTGCCAGAGTGGGGACCGCTGCGTGCCCTTCCGCTCGCCGAACAGCGTGCTGCGTTACGCGACCAAACCCTGCGGACGAGACTCATCGCGGCCGCGAACCGGATGGATTCGGCCCGAGCGGTGGGCGCCGAGGCGCGCCGCCCGGACTACGAATGGCTCTTTCTCATGGAACAGCCGGTTGGGCCGCACCGCTCCATCGCCAGCATCGCACGCGAGCGCGACGTCGATCCGGTCGAGGCGATGATCCAGCTTGCGCTTGAGCGCGACCTTCGCTGCTTCTTCGTCCAACCGCTGTCGAACGGACAGGACGACATCGTGCTCGAAATGATGCGCCATCCCCGGTCCGTGGTGACGTTCTCGGACTCCGGCGCGCACGTCTCACAGATCATGGATTCCTCGCTTCAGACGCACGTGCTCGCGTATTGGGTGCGGGAGCGGAAGGCGCTGACGTTGGAGGAAGGCGTTCGCCTGCTGACCCTTGAGCCGGCCTCTGCCTGGGGACTTCATGATCGGGGCCTGCTGCGCGAGGGATTGGCCGCCGACCTCGTTGTGTTCGATCCCGACCGAGTTACGCCGCTCATGCCCGAGGTCGTCGACGACCTGCCGGCGGGGGCGCGGCGGCTGCGCCAGAAGGCGACGGGCTTTGCGGCATCCATCGTCAACGGCGTCGTCGTGCTGCGCGACGGCGAGCATACCGGCGCACATCCCGGCCGCGTGCTCCGCGGCCCTCTCGCCGCGGCAGCGCTCCGCTAGCGGCGAAGCGGGAGATACAATGCGAGGCAGCAGATGATCTCCCATCCGCTGGCCGGCGTGCTGGTCGTGGATTTCACGCAGTACGTTGCCGGTCCGGTCTGCACTCGGGCAATGGCCGAGCTGGGCGCCGAGGTGATCAAGATAGAACTGGCACCGCAGGGCGACTTAGCCCGGGCCATGCCAGTCAAGCGCAACGGGCGCAGCGCTTATTTCATCCAGCAGAACCTCGGCAAGCGCAGCCTGTGCGTCGACCTGCGCGACAAGCGTGGGCTCGATCTGGTCAAGCGGCTGATTGCCAAGGCCGAGGTAATGGTGGAGAACTTCTCTCCTGGCACGATTGCGCGTCTGGGTCTCGGCTGGGAAGTGGTGCACGCCTTGAACCCTGAGCTGATCTTGTGCTCGGTTTCAGCCTTCGGCCAGTCCGGTCCGCTTTCCCAGCAGCCCGGTTTCGATTTCATTGCCCAGGCCTACACCGGCGTGACGGCAATGATCGGCGACAAGGACGGCATCCCGCCGATGGCCGGCGTCGCCATCGGCGATGTTGGCGCCGGCGTCACGGCGCTGGCCATGATCCATGCCGCGCTCTATGGGCGACTGAAGCACGGCGACGGTGGGCGCTGGCTTGACGTCGCGCTGATCGACTTCTACTTCCACAGCCACGGCTTGGCAGTGGAACTGGCCAGCGCGTCGGGCGGCACCATCAAGCCGACCCGCAACGGTAGCCGGCACTTCTCGGTGGTGCCAGCCGGCATCTACAAGAGCCGCGAAGGCCATATCGTGCTGGTGCCGGTAGGCGAGGACATGTGGCGTCGCCTGGCCCGCGCCGTGGATCGTGCCGATCTTTTAGACGATCCTCGCTTTGCCGACAGTGCCGGGAGGGCACGTCATGTCGAGGTGCTGGAGCAGATCATCACCGACTGGCTCCAAGCGCAGCCCTCCGATGCTGTGGCACTCGGCGTGCTGCAACAGCACCGCGTGCCTTGCGCCCCGGTGCTCTCGGTCGAGGACGCCATGCGTCACCCGCACCTGGTCGAGCGCTACACCGTGCGCGACGTCGAGGACGCTGCGCTAGGCCTGTTTCAGGTGCCCGGCCCGCTCCTGCACGTGGTCGGCCAGCCGCCAGTCAACACACCCACCGCACCCTCGCTGGGCGAGCACAACGCGGATGTGCTGTCGCGCCATTTGGGATTGGCCGCAGCCGAGATTGCAGTGTTGGAAGGTGACGGTGTGCTGAGGCGCGACGTCGGCTAGACTAAGACTAGTCGCGGACGCGCTCGCTGCCACAATGGCTATCCATGGCAAACATTGAGGAGATCATTGCGGCGGCGGCGAGGGTGTTTCAGCGGAAGGGCTATCACGCCGCCACCGTCCAGGACATCGCGGATGCTGTCGGTATCCTCAAGGGTAGCCTTTACCATCATTTCAAGAGCAAGGACGATCTGCTTTACTTCATCGTCAAGGAACCGATCTTCCGGATGTACAGCAGGATGGGCGAGATTGCTGCCAGCGATCTGCCGGCGAGCGAGAAGCTCCGACGCGCCATTCTGGCTCACCTCGATGGCTTCGACCAGCACTACCCCACCTGTTCGTCTATCTCCGCGAGCGGGAGGAGATGAAGCGCCTGTTCCGCCAGCAGCTCAATCTCTCGCCGAAGCAGTATGAAGGCTATTGGCAACGGATCTTACGTGAGGGCGTAAAGGCCGGCGAGTTTCGAGCGGATCTGGACGTGCCGGTGGTCACGTACGGTCTGCTCGGGATGCTGAATTGGGCATACAAATGGTACAAGCCTCGCGGACGGCTCGGTGTGCGCGAGGTCGCCGAACAGTTCTCGACGCTCGCACTCGCCGGTCTTTCTGTTGCGTCGCCGAAGACGAGGCCCTCCCGCAAGCGTCGTCGCTGATGCTAGAGTGTGATGGCTTTGGATCGGCTCATATCCTGAGTAGGCTGGCAAGTTGCCGCATTCGCCCGGCCGACCTCATCGGAATCCGCATGCAGATCGCATCGGCGGAATGCTGAGCGGCATTTCGCAGCCAATCTTTGAGCTTGGCGAAGAACATCTCGACCTCCGTGGGAGCCGAGGCTGTCCCTGATGACGATGTCGCCTGGCATAAGGGTTGGCACGAGAACCTTCTGGACATAGGGCAAGAAGCCTTGGCCATTGATCGGGCCTTCAAGATCGTGGTCTTCCAACGTCGATGTCGCTCCCTGGCCTTCAGGCGCTGGCCGCGAGGCACCCAGCCAGCTGCGAAGGATCGATGCGGTTCTAGGCGGCCGAACTGCCACTTCGATGTACCGATATTGCGGGAAATGCACGTCCGTCATTGCGCAGTTCTCGCAGCAAGTTCCGCCAGTATTTCCGGCGCATCGCTCCCTAGGGTCCCCATGGGTCGATGGATCATGGGCGGGGTGCCCTGTAAGCGCAGGGGGCTTGCCAAGAGTGGCCAGACTTGGCCCGTGGCATCCCGTGCGTGGATCACAAGGCGGCGCGCGCAGGTCTGCTGCGCCTGCAGCATCTCTGCGGCCGAGAGGATGGGCGCAGTGCGGCAGCCGGCCTCAGAGAGAGCGGCGGCAAGCGCCGCCCGCGTCATGCCCCGGGCGCGTTCGAGAGTTAAGCCTGCTGGCAGCATGTCCTTGTCCGCCATGCCGTCCGCCTCGACCAGCACGAATCCGTCCCTTGCGGGAACGGCGATGGACATCGGTGCTGCTTGGCCGCCGTTCCATAGAATTGCCGAGAGCCAGGCGCAGACGTCCTGCATGGAAAGGTCGATGAACTGGCCGAGCCCGGTCCGGTCACGTGCCTCCAGAGCGGCAAGAATCGAGACTACTGCAATCTCGGCCCCCATCACGTCGGCGATGGAGATGCCAGCTTTCACCGGCACGTCGCCGGCTCGTGTCAGATCCATGAAGCCCGACATGGCCTGAATGACAGTGTCGAAGGCCGGCCGCCCGGGATAGATCGTGTCCGCGCCGAAGCCTGAAACGGCACAGTAGATGAGGTGCGGATTGATGCGTGCCAGCTGCTCGCTGGAGCAACCCCGCTTGGCGAGGGCGCCCGGCTTCAGGTTCTCGATCAGCACGTCGGATCGCCCGACGAGATTCTTCAGGGTCTCGACGTCGGGCGGACGCTCGAGATCCAGGACAAGGCTGCGTTTGCCGACGTTGGTGTACGTGAAGAAATAGCCGGTGCCATCCTTGATCGGCGGCCAACCTCGGACTGGCTCGCCCTCACGCGGCTCGATCTTGATCACGTCGGCGCCGATCGACGTCTGCCTGTTCGGGCCGATACGCTTCCTTGGACGCAGGAACTGATCGAGTGGGCGGGCCGCTTCGTGGGCAGCGGCTCGGTTTGGCAAGACGCTCGACCGCGTTGTTCAGCGTCTCCCAATGCGTTATATAGGCGACGCCATCCGCAGTGGACTTGATTGCCATGGCTTCGTTGAGGTCCGCCCCCGCGGAGAAATATCGCGGACCTCCGGTGACAATCACGCCGCGCACCGACGGATTCTCGTCCGCGCTGGCACAAGCCGTCGCGATCTCCTGCATCATCCTGACGCTGAAGGCGTTGCGTCGGTCCGGCCGGTTCAGCGTGATGACAAAGGACGCGCCGTCCTGGCTTGTGACGATGGTTTCGAACGCCATTTGCGACAACCTTCCGATGGTTCGCAGTTGACAAATGCGGGGATCGGGCATGCTGGCACAAGCAGAGGCGCCTGGTCGCCCGCTTGAACCGCGCCCCAAACTCACATCAACCAAACGCACGGTCAAGTCTCCGTGCCATCTGTGTCGGCTGAAGCGTTCGCCCGACGCTGCTCTTGGTCACCACGGTCCTACCAATTGGCCGTGCCCCAGCATTTATGCATCTGCCATCTGTGGCCAGTCCCGCTGTTGGCGATGCTCGGCGATGCGCAGCCGCGCAAAAGTTACGGTTTTCGCAATTCTTCATCGAGCAAGGCCCTGTTGATTCCAGATAGCGCACCTAGGCATACTGAACTTGGGAAGGGGTGCCGCTTTTTCGGTCGTGGGGACCGTCCACAGCGGAGCCGGGCGCGGTATCGGCCAGCTGACCGATACCGCTCTTCCCGAGCCCAGCAGGGAAACCCGCCGTCGCTGGTTCGGGCCATTCATGTGAAATCTGAAAGCCCTTCTTCGCGATATCGGCGTGGCCCTCTATAGGTGGCTGCGAGCGACTGCAAGCGCGCTTGCGCGCGAAGCCATCAGGATGGCGCGACTAACCGAGTCCCAGCTTGGGACGCACCCAGGAGGCCAGCTTTCCGATGGCGTCGTCGGCCTCCGGCGCGACGCCCGCCAGGAAGTGGAAGACGTGCTGCATGTCGGGATAGACGTCGACGGTGACATCGACCCCCGCCTTGCGCGCCCTCTCGGCGAGCCGTTGGCTGTCGTCGAGCAGCGTCTCGTCGCCGCCGACCTGGATGTAGACCGGTGGCAAGCCCTTCAAGTCGGCATAGAGCGGACTGGCCAACGGGTCCTTCGGGTTCCCGCCCTCGCCCAGGAACGTGCCGGCCATCACCTTGATGATGTCGCGCGACACCAGCACGTCCTTCTCGGCATTGCTGTCAAAGCTCTTGCCGGTCGCCTCCATGTCGACCCACGGCGACAACGGCATGGTTGCAGCCGGCATCGGCAAGCCGCGCTCGCGCACCCGCAGCAGCGTCGTGATCGCAAGCCCACCACCGGCCGAATCGCCGGTGAGCGCAATGTGCTGCGGCTTGACGCCCTGATCGAGCAGCCAGCGATAGCTGGTCACCACGTCGTCGACTGGCCCCGGATGCACGTGCTCCGGGGCGCGGCCGTAATGTACAATCAGCGCGCGGCAGCCGATCACCTTGGCGAAGTGCCCGTACACCTTGCGATGCGTGTACATCGAGCCAGTGACGTAGCCGCCGCCGTGAGTGCAGAGCAGCACGCGGTCCTGCACGCAGCCCTTCGGCGTCGCCCACAGCGCGGGCACGCCGCCGGCCGTCACCTCGACATAGTCAACGCCGCCAGGCTCGGCAGTGACGTCGCCCCAGTGCTCGAACATGCGGCGCATCTGGTCGAGCTCCATGGACGGGTTGGCGGCGAGCGCCGCCACCCAGCCCTTGTAGAGCGTCTTGAGCTCCTCCGACTGTACGCTCGGCATCTCGCCCTCCCTCACTCGGCCGCCGCGCGCTGCGCCGCCGGCGCGCCGACATAGTCGATGCCGACGCTCGGCAGCTCCGCCTTGCCGCCGCACTCGCGGGCGATGACCGGCATCACTTCCTCGGCGAAGAGCTGCATCTGGTCCTCGATCTCACGGCCCTCGAAGCCGCCGAGCTCGAACCAGGCGAGGAACGAGAAGTCCTCGTAACCGCACTCGGTCTTCATCTTCATGATCTTGTCGATCACGAACTGCTTGGAGCCCTGGATGGCAATCTCGCGCTCGCGCAGCATGTCGGCGGTGACGCGCTTGTTGAGGTCGAACATCGGCTCGTTGAGCCGCGCCACCACGGCGCCGAAGCCGAACGGGCCGTAGTAGTCGAATTGCAGCTCCATGGCGCGCGCCGCCCGCTCGAGCGCCTGCTTCTCCTTGCCCGGGGTGGTGATGTGGATGTAGCGGCTGGTCATGATGCCACGCCGCTTGGCGGCGTCCCAACCGTACTTGAAGCGGCCGCGCCCGTGCATGTCCGGCCAGCCGGCCTTCTCGGCCGCCTCATAGTAGATATCGATGTTCTTGCGCAGACGGTCGTTGGGCTCGACGATCATCACGCCGTTCAGTCCCTTCTCAGCCGCCCACTTGATCGAGCGCGAACTGGTCACCGGCTCCCAGAGCTGCGGATGCGGCTTCTGCACCGGTTGCGGAAAGACCTGCAGCTCCTTCAAGGTCGTGGTCGTTGCCTGCACGGGATTGCCTGCGGAGTACATGTCGGGCTCGCCGATCGCCACGACGTCGTCGAGTGCGCGACCGGCCTTCTCCATGCCGAAATAGGCCAGGGTCTGCTTGTGGTTCCACTTGGTGTAGGTCGGCGGCACCGAGAAGTTCTCGCCATGATGGGAGAAGGAGTCCTCCGTCCAGCACTTCTTCATCACCGCGATGACTTCCTCGAAGGCCTTGCGGTTGCGTTCCTGGTCCTGGATGGTCGAGCCGTAGGGGCGTCCCAGCGTCTCGTTCTCACGCGGCTGATAGCCGCGACCGACACCGCACTCGACCCGACCGCCGCTGATCACGTCCAGGAGTGCGACCTGCTCGGCGAGCCGCACCGGATGATGCCAGACCACGATGTTGGCGCACTGGCCGAGGCGGATCTTCTTGGTGTGCGTGGCGATCGCCATCTGCGTCATCAGCGGATTGGGACTCATCTCCGCGCCTTCGGGCTGGAAGTGATGCTCGGTCAGCCAGAAGGACTGGAAGCCCAGCCGCTCGGCAAGAATGCCCTGGCGCACTTGATTCACAAGCGTCTCCTGGGCTGCCCGATGGACTTCCTTGAGCGAGCCGTCGTTCACCGCCACACCGTCCTTGGTCAAGGTCACCGGCAGGGTCGAAGCACCGTTGTGGAAGACTCCGATTTCCAGCATGTCCTGATCTCCTGTTTGCGTTTCCTTCCATGCCGCACGCGGCATGACCGCTGGAGCGCAACTAGCGTGCCAGAAGGAAAATCACGGCACGGCAAGGACTTGCCGGATGGCATGCATGGCAGCTTGATGCGCAGCGCTACACATCCTGCGCGGCGACTGTTGCGAAACGCTACAGCGCACTCGATTTACAGGGTCGCAATCGGGCGCCTATCCTCTCGGCAAGCAAGCTGCCTCCTCGACCGTCGATCCCCGCGTCGAGCATCTCGTCACGAAGAGCCGAAGCGGTGCGCCGCGATCGGCGGCAGCCCTTGGGAGGAGCTTGGTGATGAAAGATATCCCGCTCGCTCAGCTGTGCTCCAAGGACTACATCCGGACCGTCGGCAGGGTCTGGGAAAGGTTCGTCACCGACCGCCCGGTCGACGACGATGCCGTGCGCGATGTCGTCATCGAGTCGTGGCGCCGCTGCCGGCAGAACGGCGTCAATCCGGCGACCAAATCGGCGCCACTGCGGGTCAACGGTCCTGACGTCGACCGCTTCCAGCGGCGCAACGCGCCGTTCTACGACGCGGTGCGCGCGTGCGTGCCGCCGATCGTTCCCTATCTCATGGGTTCGCGCACCATCCTGATCACCAGCGATCCCGACGGCACCCTGCTGTCGGTCGACGGCGATCCGCATCTCACCGACCGGCTCGCCGCTGACCACATCGTTCCGGGCGCCGCGTGGCACGAGTGCAGCAGCGGCACCAATGCGGTGGGCACGGCGCTGGCGCTGGGGAAGGCGCTGCACATCCATGCCGAGGAGCACTTCTGTGAAGTCGCCAAGCCCTGGAGCTGCACCGCCGCGGTGATCCGCGATCCACTAGACCGTCGCATCGTCGGCGTGGTCGATATCACCGGGCCGCCCGACACGGTCAACGCGCAGACCTGGCCGTTCGTCATGTCGCTGGTCGGCCAGCTGCAGGGCCACTTGCAGAAGCACGCGCTGGCCAAGCGGGCGCGGCTGATTGAGCTGTTTGAAGCCGCAATTGGCGGGCGTGAGACCGCTGCCGTCCTGCTCGACGCGCAGGGCCGCGTGATCGCGCGCACGGTGCAGGCCTCCTCGGCATTGCGCGAGCACGGCCTCAGCCGGACGCAAGCGATGGGCGAACTTGTCGCGGCACCGCGCGGAGAGGTCGCGCCGAAATGGCTGGCATCGCTGGCGCCGGGAATCCGGCCGGAATGGCTGTCCCCGCTCAGGGAGAATGGGCATTGCATCGGCGCCATCCTGCATTTGCCTACGACCGGTCGCGGACAGCGCACGAGGTCGCACCGCACGGAGGCAGAGGAGCCGCTGGCGCCAGCTTTCCAAGCGCTGCTTCAGACATCACCATCGCTCGAGAGCCTTCTGCGGCAGGCCGAGCGTTTCGCCGCAGCGAGCACACCGTTGCTGCTCGAGGGGGAGACCGGCACCGGCAAGGATGTGCTGGCGCGTGCCGTGCACGCGGCGGGTCCTTTCCAGTCGGGTCCTTTCGTGCCTGTCAATTGCGCTGCCTTGCCGCGCGATATCCTGGCAAGCGAGCTGTTCGGCCACGCCGAAGGAGCTTTTACCGGCGCGCGCCGTGGCGGCTCCCGCGGCCGTTTCGAGCAGGCCCATGGCGGCGTGCTGTTCCTCGACGAGATCGGCGATATGCCCTGCGACCTGCAGCCCTACCTGCTGCGCGTCCTGGAGGAAGGCGCGGTGTGGCGGCTCGGCGAGGCGGCGCCGCGCAGGATCGCGATGCGAGTCATTGCCGCCACCAATCGTCCTCTTGCCAAGGACATGGCGGCCGGGCGCTTTCGCGCCGACCTCTATCATCGTCTCAACGTCACTTGCCTGAGCTTGCCGCCACTGCGCGAACGGACAGGCGACATTCCGCATCTTGTCGGGCATATGCTGCGCGACATCGCTGGTGCGGCGTCTGCGACACGGATCGCACCGGAGGTCATGGATGTCTTCCTGCGCTACCGTTGGCCTGGTAACGTACGCGAGTTGCGCAATTGTTTGGAGCGCATGGTTCTGCTGGCGACGGACCCTATACTCGGCCTCGATCTTCTGCCGACGGCAATTCTGGAGGATGAGTCGCCGTGCGGCTTACCCCTCGCCTCGACGATCCGCGGCGCCGAGCGACACACGGTGCTAGCCGCCATTCGGCGCGAGGGCGGGAACCTCAGCCGCGCCGCTCGATCGCTAGGTATCGCCCGAACGACGCTCTATCGGCACATCCGTCGCTGCAGTACCGATTGAAGTCATTGTCGAGGGTGTTCGATTTCGCTTGAGCCGTACGTGGTACGGGCGCCGTTCCCATTTTCCAGATCAGGCCCTGCCGCGGGGAGGAGTCATGCTTGAAACGTGGCTCTACGGCCCGGTCAAAAGCCTTCTCCAAACCGCCAATGCGCGCACCGGCAATCAAGATCGGTTTGCTTCGCACAACGTGGTCCTTCACGTCCGGATAAGTCCCCCTGCGCAGGTGGCTTTCCCTCGCTTCAAAGACAGTCGGGTGCTGGCGAGCTATGTTCTCTCGATTCTCGGAATAATGTCTCTCGACTGAAGTGCATTGTTTCGCTCGTCTGCCAGGCTATGTCGGAAAGGTGCTGATGCACTCGCGACCTGCACTCGGATCAAGGAATGCACCATGATTCCCAGCAGCCGCATGCTGCTGCGCGCTGGCATCGCCTCAAGGGGCCGTGGTTGCCGGCAGTGCGGGCGGTTGGAAGTACCAGCTCGAGGGTGTCGTGTTTCAAGGCGGGGTGGCGGGCCCGATCAAAAAGCCGTGCTGGCCGATCCGCGGTGAGGCAATGGATTGGGCCGGTAATGTCGCGGAAGGGTCGGAAGGGGGCCGGCTCGCGCCGTCTTTTCTTTCGAATGCCTCCTTCGGAAGCGTCGGCGCCGGCTATTCGGCGGCCGACTGCGCCGTCGGCAGCACGTAGTCCTTGAACTGCTGGCGCAGTGCCACCTTCTGGATCTTGCCCGTCGCGGTGTGCGGGATCTCCTTCGCGAAGACGACGTCGTCGGGCATCCACCACTTGGCGATCTTGCCGTCGAGATAGCCCAGGATCTCCTCCTTGCTGGGGCTCCCGCCCTGCTTCGGCACGATCACCAGCAACGGCCGCTCGTCCCACTTGGGATGGGCGACGCCGATCACCGCAGCCTCGGCGACGTCAGGATGGCCGACCGCCAGGTTCTCGAGGTCGATCGAGCTGATCCACTCGCCGCCGGACTTGATCACGTCCTTGGCGCGGTCGGTGATCTGCATGAAGCCCTCGGGATCGAGGGTGGCGACATCGCCGGTGTCGAACCAGCCACCCTCATCCAGCACCTGGCCGCCCTCGCCTTTGAAGTAGCCGCTGGCGATCCAGAACCCGCGCACCATCAGGTGACCGAAGGCCTTGCCGTCGCGCGGCAGCTCATTGCCGCCGTCGTCGCTGATCTTCAAGTCCACACCGAACACGGCGCGGCCCTGCTTGGCCTTGTATTCGAGCTGCTTCTCGAATGGCCAGTCTGCCATCTTCGCCTTCATCACCCCGGTGGTGCCCAGCGGGCTCATCTCTGTCATGCCCCAGGCATGGATCACAGTGACACCGTACTGCTTCTCGAAGGTTGCGATCATCGAGGCCGGTGCCGCCGACCCACCGATCACCGTGCGGTTCATGTACGGCAGCTTGAGGTCGTGCTCCTTCATGTAGTTCAGCAGCATCAGCCAGACAGTCGGCACGCCAGCCGACATGGTCACCTTCTCCTGGTCCATCAGCTCGTAGACGTTCTGGCCGTCGAGCTCGCGGCCGGGGAACACCAGCTTGGCGCCGCACATCGGGGCGCCGTAGACGATGCCCCAGGCGTTGGCGTGGAACATCGGCACCACCGGCAGGATGGTGTCGCGCGAGCTGATGCCCAGCACGTCCTGCATGCAGGTGGCGAAGCTGTGCAGCACGGTGGAGCGGTGGGCGTAGAGCACGCCCTTGGGGTTGCCCGTGGTGCCCGAGGTGTAGCAGAGCGACGAGGCGGTGCGCTCGTCGAGCCTCGGCCACTCCATCTCGCCGCTCTCCGGCGCGATCAACTCCTCGTAGCAGATCACGTTGGGCAGCGAGGTCCCCGGCATGTGCTTTCGGTCGGTCAGGATGACGTAGCCCTTGGCCGACTTCAGCTCCGGCGCCATCTGCTCGAGCAGCGGCACGAAGGTGAGATCGGTGAAGATGTAGCTGTCCTCGGCATGGTTCGCGATGTAGACGATCTGCTCGGCGAACAGCCGCGGGTTGATGGTGTGCAGCACGGCGCCGATGCCGGAGACGCCGTAATAGCACTCGAAGTGGCGGTAACCGTTCCAGGCCAGCGTGGCAATGCGGTCACCCGGCTTGACGCCGAGCCGCTGCAGCGCCTGGGCGAGCTGCTTGGAGCGCCGCTGCGCGTCGCGGTAAGTGTAGCGATGGATCGGCCCCTCGATGCTGCGCGAGACAATCTCGACCTCGCCGTGATAGGTCGCCGCAAAGTCGAGCAGTGACGATATCAACAGCGGTCGGTCCTGGATAAGGCCAAGCATGATCTCCTCCCGACGAAAAATGGCGCAAGCGATGTCTCGAGTTAGCTGGAATAGCTCATCCGACTGCCTGCTTTTCCTGAGCGGTGGCCGGGCTGTCTGTCCCTGTCAAATCCGTCAGCAGCGGCAGAACCTCGGCGGCGACGCGCTCGATCTGCGCCTGGCGCAGCTCATAGGGGCCCAGCAAGTCGAGCACAATGTGCCGCACGCCGGCGGTATAGAAGGCACGCATGCACTCGGCAACGTTGGTCGCCGGGCCGAGGGCACAGTAGCGTTGCGCCGCCTTGCGGAAATCCATGGCGTAGCGAACGCTTAGTGTCTCGGACGCCGCGTCGAGCGCCTTCTCGTATGTGTCGTCCAGCCGCGTGAACAGCAGATGGCCCGTGCCGAAGCGGGCAAGCTTGCGCCCAGCGGCTGTCGCAGCCATCGCGATCACATCGAGGCTGCTTCGGTACATCTCCGGTGTTACCACGTACGACATCCAGCCATCGGCCAAGCGGCCACTGCGCTTCAGCGCTCCTTCCGATCGTCCGCCGCACCAGATCGGCGGGCCTCCCGATTGCCGCGGGGGTGGCTGCATCTGAACTTCGCTGAAGGTGCTGAACCTTCCCTGATGCGTGACCGGCTCGCCAGTCCAGAGCTTGCGCAGTACCACGATCCCTTCGCTGAGCCGCGCGCCGCGCTCCCGAATTGGCGCGCCGGCCAGAGCGTATTCCTTAGGGAACTCGCCGCCGACACCAACGCCAAAGATGAGGCGCCCCTCGGTCAGATGGTCGAGGGTCGCAACCTGCTTGGCCACCGGCCCCGCGTGCCGCAGTGGCAGTAGATAGACCGATGTCCCAAACAGCAGCCGCCGGCTGACGACGGCAGCCTGAGCAAGCTGTAGCAGCGGATCAAGGATGGGGATGGCGAAGGCGATGTGATCGCCAACCCACAGCGAGTCGAAGCCGCTTCGGTCCACGAGTTGCACCAGCGAGACCAGTTCGTCGATGCGTGGAAGCCATGGGCCAGTCGCAGGTTCGGTGCGACGGTGGATGGTCTGGATGCCGATTCGTAGGCGAGCATCGAGTGGCAGTGGCATGGACGTCTCCCCCGAGGACCGGAACTCAGATGGTGGCAAAGCCCTGGAAGGCATGCGGTATCCGGCGGATGTCGGCGACGAGCTCGCGCATCAGTCCGGGCGCCGTTGCCGGTGCGAAGTTCAGCTCGATAGCGTCAGCCGCTCCGCCGAAACGGGTTTCGATGGCAGGGACGATCTCGTCGTAAGTGCCACAGGCCGCAAAGATTCGCACAACGTCGTCCGAGACAAGTGCCGCCATTTCCTTCCAGCGGCCCTGGACCGAGAGATCGTGCAGCTTCATCCCGAGATCCTGGAGCCCATGCAGCTCCAGGATGGGCATATAGGTACGCGTGGAACCGTAGAAGGCGATGCGGAAGCGCACCCAGTCCATGGCTTTCGCCACCGACGCGGCGTCCGGCCCGGTCGCGACGAAGCCGCCGCCATGCACGTTGAAATGCTCGCGCTTGCGGCCGCTGCGGCGCATGCCCTCCACCAGGCGCGGGATGCACACTTCCTCAAGATAGCGCCGCGAGCAGATCGGGTGCAGCCGCACACCGTCGGCGACCTCACCGGCCACCCGCAACATTGCCGGCCCAACCGCTGCAATAGTCACCGGGACCATCGGCAGGCCGGTCGGCTCGGGCGAAAAATCCGGGGTCATAAGCGTGAGCCGATAGTACTCGCCCTCGTAACGCAGCTCTTCGCCAGTCTGCCAACAGCGCCAGATCGCGCGCAGCGCTCGAACATAGTCGCGCAGACGGGGTGCCGGCGGGCTCCAAGGAACGCCGAAGCGGCGTTCATTGTGGCCTTTCACCTGGCTGCCCAGCCCGAGCACGAAGCGGCCTGTTGAATTGGCGTGCAGGTCCCAAGCCTGCATTGCTGTCACCGCCGGACTGCGCGGAAAGGCGACTGCGACAGACGTGGTAAGCGCGATTCGTTTGGTCGCAAGCGCCGCGACGGCGAGCGGCAAGAATGGGTCATGCTTCGCCTCCACCGTCATGAGCGCGTCGAACCCAGCCGTCTCCGCCGCTCGCGCTGCCGATCCGGTCTGATTCCAGTCGTTCACCGGCAGCATCGTAAACACCTGCATCGCGCCCAACCCCTCACATGATCCGCTCGTCGGCATTCAGGTTGCGATCCGCCGGCACAGTCGGTCGAGCGCGGCGTCCGCCTCTCGGACGATTTGCTGGACGACCTCAGCAGCCGGCACAACCGACCCGACCAGACCGCAGCTTTGGCCTGCGGGCAAAACGCCGTTCTCCACATCACCCTCCAGCCGGCCGCGCTCCGAAGCCGGGTGACCCACGTGCACGGCCTGCAAGGGATAGGGTTCGATCTCGTGCTCGCGCCCAACCCAGGAGTCGGTGAAACGGTTGCGAATCAGACGGCAAGGCTTGCCGCTGTGGGCCCGGGTCACGACGGTCCCAGCGGTGCTGGTTGCCACGATCTTCTTCTTGTAGTTTTCGTGCGCCCGCGCCTCATAGGTGGCGATGAAGCGCGTGCCCATCCAGATCCCTTGTGCGCCGAACGCCAATGCCGCAGCGAGCCCGCGTCCGTCTGCAAGGCCGCCGCCAGCCAGGACTGGCACCTCCACGGCGTCTACGACCGCTGGCACCAGCACCGCAGTTCCGATCTGGCCAACATGGCCGCCGCCGTCACAACCCGTGGCAATAACTGCATCAACGCCATCTGCAACGGCACGCTCCGCATGCTGCACTGCTCCGACCACCGACATCACGAAAATGCCGCGCGCGTGCGCCTCCGGCACTACGGCGGCGGGGCTGCCGAGCCCTGATATGAGCACGGGGACTCGCTCATCAAGGACCACCTTCACCATCGCAGCGACAGAGGCCGTATAGCGTTCGACCTCCGCCCCGGCGGCCCGCACGGTTGCGAACAAGATGTCGACGCCGAATGGCCTGTCCGTGCGCGCCCGCACAGCACGGATCTCACTACGTAGCTCGTCTGCCGTCATGTTCGATCCGGCACCAATCACACCGAGACCACCGGCGGCTGATACCGCCGCGGCGAGTTCTGCGCGCGCGACCCAGCCCATGCCCGCCTGGAATACCGGGTGCTCCAAGCCAAGTCGCTTGCAGAGCGGTGTCAGTAGGCGGTGCCGGGCCAGTGTGGCCAACGTTTCCCTCGTCGGCGTCATGAAGGTCCTTCCCTGATGCGAACTAGGCGATCGCCTTCATCGACATCATTCGCTCCGGTATCGCTACCGCAAAGCGGCTCGTGCTGGCACTCGGGTCGTTCGCTCTAATCGCGTCGCCTCTGGTTCCCTTACCCGCGTCGTCGCTGGTCTTGTGCGCAAACCAACTCCTGGTCTGCGTTGACACACCTTGCACTATAGGTAGGCTATTCGAATTGTCATTCGAAAATTTGCTGAACTTGTCGGAATTAGCTGGACGGCTCGCCGGCTTCGATTTGACTCGGCTGGCATTTCAAATGAACATTAGATTTCGACTTATATGCGGTGAAGGCCCATGGAAACAGCCCCCGATCTGACGCATCCAGACTTCATCTCTGATCCGCACAACGTGTATCGGCGGCTGCGCGCAGAAGAACCTCTTCACTGGAACCCATCCCTTAAGGGATGGGTTATCACGCGCCACGCCGATGCCTCTCTGGTGTTGAAAGACCCCCGCTTTTCGGCTGCAAAGCTGGATCCCTTTCTGAGCCATATCGGACCAGACACGCGAGGCAAGATCGAGCGGCTAACCGCTGTGCTGGCGGATTGGATGGTGTTCAATGATCCACCGCGCCATGAGAAGCTGCGCAAGGCCCTTGCCAAGTGCTTCCTGCCGCAGGAAATCGCGCGTCTCCAGCCGATGATAACGCAACGCGTTGAAGAACTGCTGAACGGCTTCAGCGGGCGCGATCGGGTGGATTTCATCGAGGCGTTCGCCTTTCCGTTGCCGGCGCGCGTGATTTCGGACCTGTTCGGTGTTCCCAGGGAGCGGGTCGAGGATCTCAGAAAGTGGTCCGAAAACCTCAAGGACTTCGTCGCCTTGGCCCGCGCCACGCCGGACAAGTACGACCGGGCAAGCGCGGCTGTAAGTGAGATGGTCACATTCTTTCGCGAGACGCTCCATGACCACCGCCGCAATCCACGTGACGACCTGACCGGGCGGCTTCTTGAAGCAGGGACCGGACCGGAGGGACTGAGTGAAGACGAGATGGTTTCGACGCTCATCCTCCTGCTCTTTGCTGGCCACGAAACAACGGCCAGCCTGTTGGCCAACGGGCTCTATTGGCTCCTGCGAAACCCGGCCTCGATTGAGGCGCTGCGGCGCAATCGGTCCCTCATCCCGGGCGCTGTCGAGGAAATGCTGCGGTACGAGGGGCCTGCCCAGACGGTGACGCGGATTGCGACCGAAGATCTGCGTTTGGCTGATGCGGATATCCGACGAGGGCAGCGTGTTTTCGTGGCGCTGAATTCCGCCGCCCGAGATTCGACCGTCTTCGCGGACCCCGACCTTTTCAAGGTTGACCGTCCTGTCAACCGCCACGTCGCCTTCGGTTTGGGCATTCACTTCTGCCTTGGTGCACCGCTCGCCCGCCTCGAAGCTCGGATTGCGTTCGACCGGCTGCTTTCGAGGCTGCCGGAAATCCGGCTCGAGACGCCTCAACCGGAATGGCACGACGAACTCGTGACGCGCAGCATGAAGCAGCTCGTTATCTCTTATGTCATGGCGGACTGAAACATGTCGCATGCTCCATTCGGTCAAGATGCCGCCCTCGCCGCCCGAATTACTGTTGGCGAGCTCTTGCGGGCGCAAGCGCGCATGCGGCCGAGATCGCCAGCCGTTGTCGATCGAGGCCGCATGTGCACCTATGGTGAGTTCAATACGCGCGTAAACCGCCTGGCGCATGCCCTGGCCGCTCTCGGGCTGCAGCGAGGCGATCGCGTCGCAATCCTTTCCGAGAACCGTTGCGAATACCTTGAGTTGGCTTTCGCCGGGGCAAAGCTCGGGCTGATCCTCTGCGCTCTGAATTGGCGGCTTACCGAAGAAGAGCTGGCTCACTGCATTCGTTTGACGACACCCAAGGCGGCGCTGGTCTCGGAGCGGTTCGCGGGTGCGCTGAGCGCCCTCGAACATGGCTGTCACACCATCATCGAACTGGGGGCGGATTACGAGAAACGGCTGGCGGCACAGCCTGTTGACGAACCCGACATCGCGGCACAGCCAGAGGATGGTCTGGTTATCATCTACACCAGCGGAACAACCGGACTGCCCAAGGGCGCCCTGATCAGCCACCGGGCCGAGATCGCGAGGCTGCACGTGAACTGCCTCGACTTTGACCTCGATCGCACTGATGCCTTCGTGGCATGGCCCCCAATGTTCCACATGGTGTCATTGGACCAATCGATCAGCTTGCTCAGCATCGGCGGGAAGGTGGTCATCGTCGACGGGTTCGACGTTGCCCGGATCTTGGAGAGCGTCGAGACGGAGCGGCAATGGTGGCTTGTCCTGATGCCCGGCATGATCGACCAGGTTATTCGTGAGCTTCGTGCGCGAACCATCAGGCCCAAAGGAATCAAATTGATTGGCGCCATGGCCGACCTCGTTCCGCGGGCGCAGATCGCGGAGATCACGCAGCTGCTGCAGGCCTCCTACGCCAATACTTTCGGCTCGACCGAAACCGGAATCCCGCCGATGTCGGGTGGTCGCATCCCCATCGGTGAGGTGCCGACCGAGCTGTCAAAAAGCCAAAACTCGCTGTGCGAGTTCCGACTCGTCGATGCGGAAGACCGGGACGTGCCAGATGGAACACCTGGAGAGCTGGCATTCCGCGGTCCAACGCTTTTCAGCGGCTACTGGAACGCCCCGGAAGTGAACGCGAAGGACTTCCGCGGTGGATGGTTCCACATGGGCGATATGTTCGTCCGGCGGCCGGACGGTAGGCTCGATTTCGTCGACCGTGCCAAGTACTTGATCAAGTCGGGCGGCGAGAACATCTACCCGGCCGAGATCGAGCGCGTCCTGCTCGCGGACCATCGTGTCGCCGACGCTGTCGTGGTCCGCAGTCGCGACGCGAAGTGGGGCGAGGTGCCTGTGGCTTTCGTCGCGCGGCGGGATGAAGGCCTGACCGCCGACGACCTTGTCGAGCTCTGCCGCCGGCATCTCGCCGGCTACAAGCGCCCGAAGGACATCCGCTTCGTCGCCTTCGATGCCCTGCCGCGGAGCACCACGGGCAAGATCCAGCGCCACGAGGTCGAGCGCTGGCTGGCGCAGGAGCACGCATGACCTGCGAGATTGCGATCGTCGGGATTGGCGAAACGCCGCCAGTGCGTCGTTCAGGCCGGACTTTGCATGCCATGGTGGTGGATGCCGTGATGGCCGCTCTCGCTGACGCGGGCATCTGCCCGAAGGAGGTCGACGGGTTGGTCACCGACGCGGTCATCATGCCGACACAGGTGCCCTTCGACTATCTCGCTGGTCAGCTTGGCGCTTCGAACTGTTTTGCAGCTTCCGCTTCCCTGGGCGGCGCAGGAATCGTCTGTGCGCCCATGCTCGCACAGCATGCAATCGCGTCGGGCCTCGCAAAAGTCGTCGTTGGCTACTTCGGAGTCGACTGGGGAACTCGCGCCGGAGGCCCGTACGCATTTCACGACCTTTACCCTGCAAAGCAGGCGTTCGAGAAGCCTTACGGCTTCAATGCGCAGCCGATCTATTTTGCCCTCTGGGCGCGGCGCTACATGCACGAGTACGGTCTCACCGAGCGCCAGCTCGGCGCCTTGGCCGTGTCGCACCGGCAACATGCCCTGCTCAACGGCCGCGGCCAGCTTCGCGACTCGCTGACGTTCGAGCAATACCTCACCTCACGCATGATCGCGGAGCCGCTTCGGGCGGCGGACTGTTGCTTGATTACCGACGGGGCTGGCGCCTTCGTGATGACGGCCATGGATCGCGCACGCGATTGTTCGAAACGGCCTGTCAGAGTGCTCGGGACGGGGTTTGCCTCGGCGCCCGTCACCGGCGACTCGGTGTTCACGCAGGGTTCCTGCCTCACCGCTATGCCTGGTGCCGCCGAAGCCGCTCGGCGCGCTTTCGCATGCGCTCGCCTTGGCCCGAAGGATGTCGACTTCGCCGAGATCTACGACTGCTTCTCGATCTCCTGTCTGTTGCAGCTTGAAGATACCGGTCTCTGCCGCAAGGGCGAGGCCGGCTGCTTCATCCAAGACGGCGGCATCGCGCCAGGCGGTCCCCTGCCGGTCAACACGCATGGCGGGTTTCTCGCATACAGCTATCGCCTTGGGATCGAGCATGTAACCGAGGCGGTGCGACAACTCCGGCATGAGGCTGGCAGGGCCCAGGTTCCCGACGCCGAAATCGGCCTCGTGACCGGATTGTCGATGCCCGACTTCGGCGTGCTGCTGCTGGGACGATGATGGAGCGGCCCATGACGGACGAACAGATACCCGAATTCGCCCCGTTCTGGCGCAACGTCGCGACGCGCCGGCTGTGCTTTCCAAGGTGTAAGGCGTGTGGTCGCTTCCATTGGTATCCGCTGACACGTTGTCCACATTGCTTCTCCGCGGACATCGAATGGCGCGCCGTCGAGCCCCGGGGCACACTCTATTCATGGACGGTTGTACGGCATGCCTTCGCGCCCACATTCGTCGACAGGCTGCCGTACGTCGTCGGCCTCATTGAATTCCCAGACGCACCGGGGATCCGACTCGTTTCGGAAGTTCGCACGGCATCGACAGACGCGTTGTGGGTCTCGATGCCCGTGCGAGCCAGGTTCGTGGACGGCTCTGGTGCCGGCGGGCTGCATTTTGTTCCGACAACACCAAACGGAAGAGGATCCCATGAAGATGCCGATCTTTGCGACTCCTCCGTTCAGTGAGCTCCCGCGGTTGCCGGTTATCTAAGGAGGAAGCTATGGATTATGATTTAAAGATTGTCGGCGCCGAGATCGTCGACGGGTCCGGCCGCGAGCGCTATCGCGGCGATGTGGCGGTCAAGGATCGGCGCATTGTCGCATTGGGCAAGGCCCTCGGACAGGCGCACAACACCATCGACGCTGGCGGCTTGGTCGTCTCGCCGGGCTTCGTCGACATTCACACCCACTACGATGCACAGGTCATGTGGGACCGCATGCTGAGCATCTCGCCGTGGCACGGCGTGACAACCGCGGTGGTCGGCAACTGCGGCTTCGGCGTCGCCCCGACCCGGCCGGAGCATCGCAACCTGATTACCCGGACGCTTGAGAAGGTTGAGGGCATGAGTGTCGAGGCGCTCGAGGCCGGCCTCGGCGCGAATTGGCCATTCCAGACTTTCCCTGAATACCTCGATGCGATCGAGAAGCGTGGCATCGCGATCAACCTCGGCGTGCTGGTCGGCCATACCCCGGTGCGCCTTTGGGTGATGGGCGAAGCAGCCACCGAACGCGCGGCCACGCTTGAGGAAATCGCTAACATGAAGGCAATTGTGCGGCAGGCAATCGATGCCGGCGCGATCGGGTTCGCCACATCCAAGGCCTCGACGCATGTCGGCTATGGCGGGCGTCCTGTGCCAAGCCGCATCGCCGACTTGGCCGAAATCAAGGCGCTGGCCGGTGCCTTGGGCGAGGCCGGCCGCGGAATCATGCAGGCGACGATCGGCAAGGAATTGTTCTTGGACGAGTTTGTCGAGATTGCCCGAGCGACCGGGAGGCCGATCACCTGGACAGCTCTCCTCGCCGGCCTTTCGTTCGGCGTGGGTGACCACGTGCAACAGCTTGCGCGCTCGGAAGCGATTGCTGCCGAGGGACTGAAGATCGTGCCACAGGTCACGCCCCGGCCGCTCAATTTCGAGTACCAGTTCAAGGCACCGTTCCCGTTCGAGCCACTGAGCCTGTTCAAGCCGATTTCAGCCGCAGATGCCGACGGCAAGGCTCGCATTTACGCTGATCCGGAGTTTCGACGGGCCTTCGCAGAGCGGCTGCTGACGAACGGTCCTCCTACGTTCCGCGCCACCTTCGCCAAGACGGTGGTCGGCCAGTACACGCCACAGCCGGAGTTGGAGGAGCGCCTGCTTTTCGACATCGCGCGTGAACGGAGTGTCCTGCCGACGGATTTGGCGCTCGACATGGCGCTGCGTACCGGACTCGAAGCGCGCTTCCGCATGCCGGTGGCCAATCACGAGGAGAGCGAAGTAGAGCCGTTGCTGAAGAGCTCGTGCACCGTGGTGGGATTGTCTGATGCCGGTGCGCATGCCAGCCAGCTCTGCGACGCGTGCTTGCCGACCTATTTTCTCGGGCATTGGGTGCGGGAGAAGGGCGCATTTAGTCTCGAAGAAGGAGTTCGCATGCTGACATCGCGCCCCGCAGAGGTGTTCGGTCTCGTAGATCGCGGTCGCCTGGCGCTCGGTGCACCGGCCGATCTGGTGATCTTTGATCCCGCGACGATCGGTGCGAGCAAGCTGCGCCGCATAAACGACTTCCCCGCTGGAGCTGACCGACTGATCTCGGATGCATCCGGCATCGAAGGCGTGGTCGTCAACGGAACCATGATTCGCAGCCGCGGCGTCGACGCAGTCGATCCGGCGGGGCCACTGCCAGGCGTGGTGCTCCGCGGAGGTCGTGCAGCCGCCTAGCTTCGGCAGGCGGCACCAGATGGCTGCACCCTGAGGTGCGGATCGACTGTAAACGGCGGGAATGACCATCACATCGGGAATTGAGCTATCTCGTTCGACGTACATGCGCTGCATGTCCGCAGACGGACGGTTCCAGCAAGAGGTTGTCTCAAAGGTTGAGTTCTAGGCGAGGAGAAAGACAATGCATGTCGGAATGGCCACCATATTCCAAAATACCGGACGTCAGCTCACGGACCGGGAGGTGTATTTGAATGAGCTTGCGCTGGCCGATATGGCCGAACCGCTAGGCTTCGAGTCGATCTGGTCGGTCGAGCATCACTTCACCGACTACACGATGTGCCCCGATGTCGTGCAGTTCCTGTCCTATATGGCCGGGCGAACCAAAGACGTGCGACTGGGCTCGATGGTCGTGGTATTGCCTTGGCACGATCCCATGCGCGTTGCCGAGCAGGTCTCCATGCTCGACCAGTTGTCGGGAGGTCGCATGATCCTTGGTCTGGGTCGTGGCGCGGGCAAGGTCGAGTTTGACGGGTTTCGGCTGGATATGGGTGAAAGCCGGGAGCGCTTTGTCGAGTACGCCGAGGCGTTGCTCAACGGCCTTGAGGCGGGACTCATGGAACATAATGGCAAGTTCTATCGGCAGCCGCCGGCAGCAATCCGGCCAGCTCCATTCAAGAGTTTCCGGGGCCGCACCTACGCCGCGGCGGTAAGCCCGGAAAGCTCGCGGATTATGGCCAAGCTTGGCGTCGGCCTGCTGATCATCCCGCAAAAGCCCTGGCGTGAGGTCGAAAAGGAGCTTGCGGAGTACAATCGGCTCTATCGCGAGATCAATGGCACGGATGCACCGCAGCCCATTTCGGCTGGCTGGACCTTCGTCGATGAAAGCCCGGAGCGGGCGCGTGAGATGGCGTTGAAGTACATCGGTGGCTACTACCGTACCGTGCTCGCCCACTATCAGTTCGCGGGCGAGCACATCAAGAACACCAAAGGATACGAGTACTATGCCAAGATGAACGAGAAGCTGCATAGTTACGGTGAGGAAAAGGCAATAGAATTCTTCGCCGAGCTACAGGTCTACGGTACTCCAGATCAAGTCTACGAGAAGATCATGGCCATTCACCGACAGACCAAGAACTCGGGTTATGTTGGCGTATTCTCCTACGCGGGGATGGCCCATGAGGAAGCAGTGCGCAACATGCGGCTGTTCGCCAAGACAGTGATGCCCGAGCTCAAGAAGTTTGACGCCGGTGCAGCCATCGATCGCGCAGGTATGTTGCCGGATCACCGCTATGCCCACGCAGCTGAGTGATCGAAGCGCTAAACCAGACCGCTGAGAGCGGAGAAGCTTCTCGGCAGGGCACATTCCGGTTCGGCCATGCGGTTGCGCTCCTGAGGGGCCTTGCACCGGTCGTTGGGAGGCGGGCGTCGATGTCGCGCGCGATAGCCCCACCGTGCTGGCCGACTCCCGGTCAGGGCCGCACCCGTGATGCAGTTGTCGTTCCGACACGAAGCGTTCGCTCTGTGTCGACATCCGTGCGAACCCCGGCGGCTTCGACCCTCGGACCACGAAGCTCGTGCCGCCATCACCGCAAGATGGAGACAAGACAGCGCATATGATGCATCTCGATGACCTTGTCTCCTTCACCTACGCATTGGCTGTGCCCAGGACGAAGCGAGCGGCGGCGTTTGCACGCCAGATGAGAAACTGAATCGATCTCGGCGACGCCATCCGCGCTTGCTTCCGGGCGCGCATGGTACCGAGTTTGTCGCCGGAGCTGTTTGATCACGCGTTTGCTGCATTTCTGATCCGCTTGTCCTTTTGGCCGTTGGCCGTGGCACTGTCTTCGGCTTGAAGAAGGTTCTGCCTTAGATGCTGCAGCGACTTTATGAGCATTCGTTGTCGTTGGATCGGCATACCTGCGAGTGCCTGTTCCCGAGTTTGGGCAGCAATGGACCACACGCGTGCGAGCAGAGGCTGCGCCCTGTCCGTTAGATAGAGCCGGAACGCGCGCCGGTCATGCGGATCAGGCCTACGGGTCACCAAACCGGCTGCCTGAAGACGATCGAGAAGGCGGACGAGGGTGATCGGCTGAATCTCCAAGCGGTCTGCGAGGGAGGCCTGACTCACGCCTTGCTGGCGTGCCAGATAGGCGAGCGCTCTCCATTGAGCTTGCGATAGACCGAGTGCCTGCGCCCGCCGATTGAAATTGCGGCGCAGCAGGCGCGCGACATCCCCCACGAGAAACCCAATGCTTGAATCCGGATCCACCACGACAGCCTCCCATATCGGTCGTCAATAGTAAGTATTACTTATAATATACACGTTATGCCTTTTTAACATACCTGGTCTACGCTGCCGAACAACTGACAGACACCGCGCCATCTTGCCAGTCGTCGAGAATCAAATAAGCATTCAAAAATGGACGTTTCGCCTTCGACCGGGAGATTCGACTATGAGAGCGACGAGACGCGCATTTCTGAGCGGCGCATCGGCGATGGCAGCTGTTCTTGGCAGCGCTGGCGCATACGCGCAAAAGGGAAAGTATGACGACGGTGCCAGCGACACCGAGATCAAAATCGGTAACGCGAACCCTTATAGTGGGCCGGCCTCCGCATATGGCGTGATTGGCAAGGCCATCGACGCCTATTGGAAGATGGTCAATGATCAGGGCGGCGTCAACGGCCGCAAGGTGAAGTTCATCACGATGGACGACGGCTACAGCCCGCCCAAGGCCGTCGAAGTGGTGCGTCAACTGGTCGAGCAGGAAAAGGTGTTCGCAATGTTCCAAACGCTGGGAACACCCAGCAACACTGCGATCCAGAAGTACTTGAACACCAAGAAAGTGCCACAGCTCTTTGTGGCCACGGGCGCCTCCAAATGGGGCAAGCCGAAGGAGTTCCCGTGGACTATGGGCTGGCAGCCCGACTACCACACCGAGGCGGTGATCTATGCCAAGCATATCCTGGCCACCGTCAAGGACCCGAAGGTCGCCGTGCTGATGCAGAACGACGATTACGGCAAGGACTATTATGACGGCATGCGCGACGGGCTGGGCAAGGACGTCGGTAAGATCGTCAAGCACGTCACGTACGAAGTGACCGACCCGACGGTCGATTCGCAGATTATCCAGCTTAAGGACTCGGGCGCCAACGTATTCTTCAACATCACGACGCCGAAATTTGCGGCCCAGGCTATCCGCAAGGCGGCCGACATCGGCTGGAAGCCGGTCCATTACCTGAACAACGTATCCTCCTCGGTAGCGGCAGTGCTGAAACCAGCTGGATTCGAGAACAGCCAAGGCATCGTCACAGCGGCCTATCTGAAGGATCCCACCGACAAGCAGTGGGACAATTCGGACGACATGAAAGCTTGGCGCGTGTGGATGGCCAAATACAATCCCAGTGCCAGCTTGGCCGACGGCTTCAACGTTTATGCGTATGCCGCTTCCTACACGTTGCACAAGACACTGGAGCAGTGTGGCAATGAACTCACACGCGCCAACCTGATGAAGCAGGCGGCCAACCTCAAAAAGCTCACCGTCCCGCTGCTGCTACCGGGCATCACCGTCAACACCAGTCCGACGGACTTCTATCCCATCCAGTCGGAGCGCCTGCAACGCTTTCAGGGCGAGACTTGGGAGCTGTTTGGCGACGTAATGTCAAACGAAAGCACCTAGACTAGCACGCACGGCTGCAGCTGCGCTCGCCATTCAAATCTCCTGTTTGGGACCGGACATGAAGGCCGCAACGGAGCTTGATATCCTTTCGCTGTTCGTGACGGCAATCGCCCTGTTCGATGTGCCGGACGCAGTATCGCTCAACGCTCAGTTGCGCCGGGTGATCGAGCAGCGCGAAAGAACTCATCCCGCCGGCCGCGTGCGTTCCAACCTGGGTGGCTGGCAGTCGAGCGACGATATGGAAACCTGGGGCGGTACGGCAGCCATCAAGCTGCTGGCATTTGCGCGAAACGTCGCGAACCGCATGACAACAGATCGCGAGGGAAATCCGGGCCGAGGACCGCACCCTGAGCATTTTGCCGTAACGTGGCGAGCGAACATGTGGGCGAACATCAACCGCAAGGGCGAGGGCAACGCATTTCACTCGCACCCAGGCGCGTTCTGGTCGGGAGTCTACTACGTCGACGACGGCGGCATTGTCGCCGATCCGTCGCTTGGAGGTGAGCTGGAGTTCATGGATCCACGTGGGCCCTTGCCGCTGATGTTAGCGCCGCATCTCGGCTATGTCGGGTCGAGCGACCTTTCGAATACCTCCATTCAGGCGCTGCGGCCCAAGCCCGGCCGGCTTGTGATGTTCCCCGCCTGGCTGATGCACCAGGTGCGCCCCTATCACGGAACCGCCGAGCGTATCTCCGTCGCATTCAATCTCACGCTGTGAACGCATCCGGTTATCTTGAAATACAGCCGAGCGTAAGGGGTATTCACGATTTTGCGTCTACTTGCAGATTGTCGCGGAATCGAGGGTGGTATCAGCAGCCAAGCAGCGGTTTGCCTTCTGTCGGGAGCTTGGCGCCTCGCTGATTGCGGCCCTTGAGGGTTGAAATACGCGAGGAGTACGCAGGCTGTCCCGCCTGATGCCTACGATGATTGCCCGTCGGCAGCTTCGTGCCGAACTCACTCGTGAACCATCGCATCCAGCTTATTCACGCCGTTGATCCTCCATCGACCGGTAGAGCCGCGCCAGTCACGAACGAAGCCTCGTCGGACAAAAGAAACAGTGCCGCGTTGGCAATCTCCTCAGGTCTGCCCGGCCGTCCCAAAGGCGTCATGCCGGCGTGCTTGCGGATGAGCTCTTCTGGATCCTGGCCGCGTGTACCTTGTTGGTCAGGCCTGGCGACGAACACGCGTAACATCGGCGTATCTATAGGGCCGGGGCACAGAGCGTTGACGCGGATCCCATCGCGGGCCAAGCGCTTGGCGAGCGAGCGCGTGAGACCAACGACCCCGAACTTCATGGCAGAATAGACAGGACTAAATGGCGAGCCATGCAGGCCGGATGTCGAGGCCGTAAAGAGCAGCGCACCGCCGCCTCGCGCTCGCAATTCTGGAACGGCTGCTTCGGTGGTGATCAGCACAGAACGCAAGTTGAGGCGGACCGCCAAGTCGAAATCCGCCAGATCCAGTCCCTCAACCGAAGCGGGACCGGGATGGCCAAGATGGTTCCAGACGAAATCGAGGCCGCCAAAGGCGTTGGCGGCCTCTTTGACGATCTGGCGTGCCGCGTCGTCTTCACCCAGATCGGCCACGATGCCCTTAGCCCGGCCTCCAGAGTTCACGATCTGTGCGACCGTGGCAGCAACGCCTGCCTCGTCCCGATCGACGACGGCGACGGCAGCGCCCTCGCGAGCGAAACGAACGGCCCCTGCCCTCCCCATTCCCGAGGCGGCCGCGGTAACGATGCCGACCTTGCCCTTCATTCGCATGCTTGCCTTCCTCATTTAGGGTTCGCTCGGCGACGGCGCAGGGCAGCAGTAGCACATGGCGAACGAAGCCTGCGGCCTCTCCCAGACGCCTACAATTCCGTGTCTCCCGCAAGGAGGCGTTGCACGATCGTACGACGCAAAACCTCATTTGTGCCGTCCGCCACGTTGACCGAGCGAACGTCCTGCCACGCATGAACAAGTCCGAGCTCGTTGGTGAACCCCATGGCGCCATGAGTCTGGATAGCACGATCCAGCGCCCGGGCACCGATCTCCACCGCATAGGCCTTGGCCATCGACAGTTCCTTCACCGCCCGCTCGCCGCGGTCGATCAAGGCCGCCGCATTCAGCGCCATAAGATGCGCCGCATGCAGCTCCATCGCCGCTTCGGCCAACGGAAACGTCACGCCCTGGTATTCCGCGATCGGCTTGCCGAAAGCCTCACGCTGTTGTGTGTAGCGCAGCGCTGCCTCGATCGCCCAACGGCCAAGGCCCACGGCGCGAGCTGAATTGTAGATACGGCCGATAGAGACGCCCAACAGTCCGATGCGGAAACCCTCATGCAGTTCACCGACCAGCTGCCATGGCTCGACCTGAACGTCCTCCAGCACGATGGAGCCCTCGTTGCCACCCACCGACCCATGCATGCGGATGACACTCTCCAGCCTGAAGCCGGGTGACGCGGTCGGCACTAGAAAGGCGCTGATGCCACCAGCCCGGCGTGACGCACGGTCCGGATCGGTCACGGCAAAGACGATGCAGTAGTCTGCCTGCGGCGCGTTCGTCGTCCAGATCTTGCGGCCGTTGAGTCGCCAGCCAGTGTCGGTTTGTCTGGCTTTCGTCTGGATCATGGTCGCATCCGAGCCGGCACCGGGCTCAGACATGCCAAAACACATCGATGTCCGGCCCTCCATCATGCCCCCTAGAATCTCGGAGCGTGCACGATCCGTCACTTTCAATAGGACCGGGCTTGGACCGAAGGCCCAGTGGCTGACCGCATAAGCACCCAGCCAATGGTGGCTGCCACAAAGACGATAGATACGCTCCCACACAACGAAGTAGGCAAGCATGCCCATGCCTGCCCCACCCAGTTCCACAGGCACTGACATGGAGTAGTAACCAGCCTTTGCGGCCGCAATGCGCACGCCTCGAATATGGTCGACTACAGCGGGGACATAGCGGCCATCGTCGCTGTACGTGCGACGCGGATCGGACAGCAGCGCATGATCGCTCTGGTGACGCGGAAACACCTCTCTGCGAAGGAAACCTTCGATGCCATCCGCTATTGCGATGACGTCGTCAGGAATCGGAAAGGCAATGGCGGTCAATGTGATCCTTTCAACGGTTGTCGGTTGCTTGGTGCAGCTTCGCAGCACACACGCGCATTCCCAAACGCGACGGAGCCTGACTTGATGTGAGATTAGAGGGAGACCGTCCCGCCATCGACGGCAATCGTTTGGCCTGTCACCATCGAGCTGGCATCGGAAGCAAGATAGACGATTGTGCCAACCAGATCGTCGGTCGTGAGGACACGGCGAATCGACTGGCCGGAAACAATAGCCTTCACAGCGTCTTCCTTCTTCTCACCGAAGAACTGGCTCATGCCGTCTGTCTCAACGGCCGCAGGGGCCACTGCGTTGACACGTATGTTGAAGCGGCCCAGTTCGCGCGCGAGACCTCGCGTCAATCCAATCACGGCCGCCTTAGACGTCGTGTAATGCAGGGCGTTGGGCAGACCATATGTTGCAGCCAACGAGGAGATATTGACCACGGAGCCACCCCGTTCGCGCATGGGCGGCACAAACGCACGGCAGCAATTCCACACGCCGGTGACGTTGACACGCATGCATGACTCCCAGTCTTCCTCGGCGATAGTGTCAAAGCGACCCGACTTGAGCGTCGCAAACAGCGCCGCGTTGTTGACCAGCGCATCCACCCGGCCAAGCCGGGTGAGGGCATCTTCCGCCGCGTCGCGGCAACTGGTCATGTCTCCAACATCGCATCGCCGGCTGAATGCCCGACCGCCGTTAGTCTCAATCTCGCGAACTGTATCGCTGCAATCCGAGAGATCGAGCGCAACTACCGTGGCCCCAGCCTTGGCAAGCCCCTGCGCATAGGCACGGCCGAGGCCTCTCGCGGCGCCCGTTACAACCGCTACCCTGCCGGTCAGATCAGTCTCGGCCATCATCATTCTCCGTCACATTGGCGCACGGCTCCGCTCCCCCGAGGTCATCGACGAAGCGGTGGCTAGACCTGTCGCCCGTCTCCGTTCATGCAAAGGCGTCGCGACGGGAACACCAGCTCGTCCGCCAGGACGTCGACTGATCAGGTGTATTTGCGCACATCGTCGATCACCTTACCGTCGTTAGGCAGGCTGCCAGGCGCCACGAACTCCACGCGTCCCCGGACCTTGCAGATATTCTGGACGTTGCCCTCCACCGCCTTAGCCAAGTCGGTGGAGCCCCCGATGAGCTCGGCCTTCAGGGTCATGACGTCTTGCTGGTCGACCCAGTCGACGACCAGCCGCACGCGGCCGAGCTCCGGATGACGCCGGGCGATCAGCGCAATCTGTGCTGGGTCAACAAACATGCCCTTGACCTTTGTGCGCTGGTCGGCACGCCCCATCCAACCCTTGATGCGCATGTTTGTGCGGCCACAAGGGCTGATGCCGGGCAGCGCGGCGGACAGGTCACCGGTTCCGAAGCGCACCAGAGGATAGGCCCTGCTGAAGGTCGTAACGACCACTTCGCCTACCTCGCCGTCGGCAACGGGATCGCCGGTGCCCGGCCGCACGATCTCGACCAGAACGCCTTCGTCGACGATCATGCCCTCCAGGGCTTGGGACTCGTAGGCGATGATGCCCACATCTGCCGTGCCATAGCTCTGAAAGGCCGCTATGCCACGGTCGCGAAACATTTGGCGGAGCGAAGGTGGCAGCGCCTCAGCGCTGACAAAGGCCTTTCGAATCGACGAAATGTCCTTGCCAAGGTCATCAGCCTTCTCGAGGAGAATCTTCAGAAACGAAGGTGTTCCAACATAGCTGCCCGGTCGGATGGCTTCTATGGCGTCGAGCTGCAACTCGGTCTGGCCGACGCCTCCCGGCACGACCGCACAGCCCAATGCCCGCGCTGCAGCCTCCATCATGAGGCCGGCCGGCGTGAGGTGGTACGAAAAGGTATTGTGAACGATATCGCCGGCACGAAACCCTGCCGCATACATGGCCCGCGCGCCGCGCAAATAGTCCTTCTCGGCGGTATCGATCTCGAAAATGGGCCCTGGCGACATAAAAATGTGCTGGACTTGCGCGAGGGGGATGCTGAGCAGCCCTCCCATCGGCGGATTCCTCTTCTGCATCGCAGTGAGGTCTGCTTTACGCAGAATTGGAAGGCGTGCGAGCGCGGCGCGGCTCTTTACCGTAGCCGGATCGACGTCCTTTAACCATTCAGCAAAAAATGGCGCATTCGCCTTGGCATGCGCGACTTGCACCTCGAGGGCGGCGGCCAGTGCGATCTCCCGTTCTTCGAACGAACGTGTTTCAAGAGCGTCGAAATATTCGGTGCGTGCCATATCTAGCGCCGCCTTTCTGAGCGTCTCTGAACATCCGCTAAGACCGCGAAGATCTGCGGTGCCGGCAATACTTCACGAGAGTAAGAGGCATGCATGAACTGGCCGTGTTCAATCGAAGCTGGACCTCCGCCAAGCCGGAATTCTCGCCCACTTTGCAGTCACTCCTTGCATCTCGGTCTTTTGGTTATCCGTTCCATTAGTACCGAACATTCATTAGAATCTCAATATACGGCCCTCCAAGAAGTACTCAACTTGCAGCAAGCATTGTAGCCATATTCGAATTAACATTAGAACATTGTTGTGGTATTCCCGCCTTCCATAGGAGTGACGGCAGCCGTCGCCGCACCCTTGCTGCGGCATGTGGAGAGCGCATGGAGTATGTCGGCCTCGGGCTGTTCTGGACTGACCTCAAGGTCGGCCAGAAATTTCGCACCATCAATCGCACCATCACCGAAGCTGATCTGGTGAATTTCATCAATGCCACGGGTATGGTCGAGATGATCTTCACCGACGTGACCTTCAGCGAGCACCACGGCGCCATGCGAGGCCGTCCGGTGCCGGGTGCTCTTTGCTACTGCTTCGTTGAAGGTCTCTTGGTTCAGGCCACGATGCAGCATACCGGGCTCGCCATGTTGGAATCGACCATAAAGGTGCATGCTCCAACCAATGTCGGCGATACCATTCACGGCGAAGTGGAAGTGACGGCGATCCGGCCAACCAGCAAAGGGAACCGGGGAATCGTCACGACGATCAATAGCATCGTCAATCAGCGCAACGAGGTGGTGATAACCTACAATGTGACCCGCATGATGGCAGGGCGCAGCTGAACCCATCGCCTCTGTGCTTTGTCAGCGAATACGGTCGCCGGTCGCTTGGCAATGGACGAAAACCAAGACTAGTCACGGGACTTCGGTGGCTGTGGTTGCATGATCAGAACCGTGCCTTGAGCAGCGCCGCAAGTCCGGCCGTGGTTTTCGACGTCGATCCGCACTACTGCGGTCGAGCGCGTCATGGCGACAATGCGTGCCTCGGCAATCACCTTACCAGAGGAGACGGGCGCGAGGAGGTTCAGCTTGAACTCCGTCGTGGCTGCCCATTGGCCCGCTTGCATGTGCGGGTAGCATACGAGTCCAAGCGCATGGTCGCACAGTGCCGCGAGCACGCCGCCATGCAGATTGCCGAAACGCGTCAGCAGCTTCGCATCCGCCGCCATCTCCACGCGCAGCCGCCCGGGCTCGACGAGCGTGGTGCGTAGACCGAGATATTGCGGAAGGCCGGACGACGGTACGGCCGATTCCAGGAAGCGGCGAGCCACCTCCTGATCGAAGGGCGGGAGCCGCGGCGGTAGGTTCATGGCGTCGCTTCTTCCAAAGCCGTTGTTTCCTACGAGGGCGGAATGAGGCAGGAGTGGATCGACCGTTCGCCGTCGACTTGGCCGGCGAGTGTTCGGATCGCCAGATCCGCCTCTTCCAGCGCGAAATCGTGCGTGTGCATCAGCGCAAGCGGAACCTTGCGGCTTTCAATTAGATCGATCGCCTTGCGGTAGCCTGAGCTGAGAACACCGATGGCACCCTTAATGGTGATTTCCTTCCAGACAACCATGTCGGAGACGAAGTCCGGTACCGTCTTTTGACGCCTCTTTCCGTCCTGCATGGTGAATCCCTTCACTCCGGCAAGGACGATTGTCCCGCCGCGACGCACGTAGTCGAGCGCCCCTCGCACAGGTTGGGTGGCGTACGAGGTGACATCGACAACGACATCCACGCCTCTTCCGGCCGTGATCTCTCGGACACGCTCCCTGGGGTCCTCGTTGTCCACGTCGATCGTGTAGTCCGCGCCGAGTGCACGCGCGACGGCCAGCTTCTTGGCGTCCGAGGCCAGTCCGGTAACGATGATGGTGCCTGCCCCCGCATGGCGTGCGGCCACGACGCTGGCCAATCCGCGCTGCCCCGGGCCCAGGATCATCACGGTATCGCCGGCGCTTGTCGCGGGAAGCTCGACCGCCCAGCGAAAACCGGCGCCGAGTGGATTGAACATGACCGCGATCTCCGGCGGCAAGGACTTGTCGATCCGGTGAACGATCGCGTTGGGCGCGAGATACATGTACTGCGAGTATGCACCCCAGATTCCCGGCGCCACGGTGAGCGGGATGTAGGAATAGATCTGCCGCCGGTCGCACAGATGGTAGTGCCCGCCAAGACACGTGTTGCAGCAATGGCAGGACAGCATCGTCTCGACGCAGACACGGTCGCCGACATCGACGCGCCAGCGCTTCGCCGCGACATCGCCGATGGCCGCAATGATGCCCAACGGCTCATGGCCGGGGACGACCGGATAAGGCGTGTTCAGCGCGCCTTCGTATTGCTCGTGGTCGCTGCCGCAGATGCCGCAAGCCTCGATTCTAAGAATCGCGCTGTCGGCGCTTATCGGCGGGATCGGGAGATCACGACGCTCCAGTTGGCGCGGACCCGTCTGAACCATGGCCATCGTTTTCTTGGGCAGCATCGCGTCACCTCTAGCCGAGCTTGAAGTAGTCCGGACGGCCGGCCGACCAGAAGTCGCCCCACATCTGCTGCCCGCCATCGATGGTGAGGACTTCGCCGGTAATGAACTTGCCTGAGGGGCCAGCCAGATAGACGCAGCCTTCGACGACGTCCCAGACGTCCCCTGGGTGGCGCATAGGGTTGCTTTCGTAGAAGGTCTTGCGGCCCTCCTCGGAATACTGCGCGAAGCCGCTGCTCTCCACTGCACCGACGCCGAGGCAGTTTACTCGGATACCCAGGGGCGCCCATTCGACCGCGACCGTCTTCGACAGATAGATGACCCCGGCACGGGCGGCAGTCGAATGAGCCATGTGCGGCAATCCGCGTCCGATGGTGGCCGTAATGTTCACAATGTTGCCCGCCTGGGCATGATCGCGCCAGCGTCGAGCGGCAGCCTGCATCATGTACCACGTGCCGTTCAGGTTCGTGTCGATGACGGCCTTCCAGCCCTTGACGCTGAAATCGATGGCCGGTTGCGCAAACTGTCCGCCAGCGTTGTTGACGAGCACGTCGAGCCGGCCATGGCGCGACCATACGCGCTCCATGAACGATTCGACCTCTTCTGGTTCGCGAATGCTCATTGCCATGGCGTCGACATCGGTGCCCACGCCGCGCAGCAACGCGACGGTGGCTTCGAGCTTCTCGGGCTTGCGACCGCAAAGGACAAGACGTGCGCCGAGCCTGGCGAAGAGAATGGCGATGGCCTTGCCGATGCCGCTGCCACCGCCCGAAACCACGATCACCTTGCCCTTGAACAGGTCAGGCCCGAACACGGTGGGATGCGCGACGAGCTCGGCGTCGCTGAAGCCGAACCCGCGATCGCCGGCGGATACTGGATCGATCATGAGGGCCAACGTTTCGCCGGCATGATCAAGTCGGGTCCGCGAAGCGCGGCATGACCTTCGTCGCCATCAGCTCCAGCGATCGCAGTATCTGGCCGCGATCATGCAGACCCTGCGGAACCAGCAACACAATCTCATCCTGGCCGGGCACAGCCTTCTGAACCGCCTCCAGCCGACGTGAGATAGTGTCCGGCGAGCCGACGAGCAGCTCGGGCAGGCCCTGCCCGAACGGGGTGGCCCATTGGTCCCAAAACCACCGCATGTCCTCGAGCTGGGCGTGCGCTTCGGCATCGGTGGGCGCGCAAATGAAGATGCCGCCCCAGGCCGTCGCGTGGCCGGGCTTGACGGCTCGGCCGTGCTTCGCCGCCTCGTCGTGATAGGCGCGATTGAGCTGGCTGTAGAAGTCGAGCTTGTCCGTCAAGACGATCGGCTTGCCACCGTACTTCGCCCAGAACAACGCCGTGCGCATTGAGGCGGCGAAGCCGCCATAGAGGGGCGGATGCGGCGTCTGCAGCGGACGCGGTGCGATGCCGACCTCGTTAATGTGCATGTCCGGGGCGACGCCCTGCCCGTAGGTCGTGTAGACGCCGTGCGGATGCGGATTGACCATACCGACCGGCGGGAAGTTCCAGTACCGCCCACGATGGCTGAAGGTATCGTGCGTCAGCGCCTTGACCACGACGTCGACGAACTCGCTGAAATATTCCCGGTTGGCTTCATCGGCCGGCGAGTCCTTGTTCCACGGACCGACCGCGTGGAGATCCTCGCGCACCTTGAAATTCTCCACCCATCGAGCCTGATAGCCGCGCACCAAGCCGACGCCGAAGCGGGCCCCCAGCATGTGGTCCATGGTGGCGATGTCCTCGGCAACGCGCAGCGGATTGTGCGTAGTCGAAACGAAGCCGCAGGTGATGACGCGCAGCCTCTTCGTGTGCTTGCCGAGCCACATTCCCATCAGCCGAGGGTCGTTCGAGATCTCGAAGCCCTCGATCTGCAAATGGTGCTCGGGATGGCCGAAGCCGAAATACCCGGCATCGTCGGCATACCGCGCGTACTCCGCGATCTCGTCCAGCATGCGCTGGTACAGCTCCGGCTTGCGGCCGGCCATCCCGCCTTCGAGTTCAGCCCGCCGGCCGACCGTGCAATAGATGAACAGGCTGAACTTCATGATGATCCCTCACGGCTCGGAAGCGATCCGCCGACAATTGATGCCGTGTCTCAGGACGAGAAGCAGCGGCCAGTTAGGCAGCGAGCCTGTAAAGGTCCGCCACGTTGTCGCGCAGGATACGCTGACGCTGTCCTGCGTCGAGATGGGCGGTCTGCTCGGCGATCACATCCTTGCTCCACGGCCAGGTCGAGTCGCTATGCGGGAAGTCGTTAGCCCACATCAGCTGATGCGGCGCCAGCATGTCGGCAAGTTTGAACGCGACGAAATCGTCCTGGAACGTCAGGCTGATGTTGTCGCGGAAATATTCCGACGGCAGGCGCGGCAGCTCCTGTCCCTTCATCCAGTAGCGGTGGCGCTTGTAGGCGTGATCCATGCGGTACATGAAATGCGGCGCCCAGCCGGCATCGGCCTCGACACACACCACCTTGAGTTTCGGATGACGGGCGAACACGCCGCTGAATATCAGCATGCCCATGATGTCTTGACAGCCGCGAATGATCGACAGGAACCCGTTGATTTTGGGGCCACGGTGCTGATTGATGCTGTCGCTGCTCGACGTCAGGATGTGCCACGACAACGGAATGTCGAGAGCGACGGCGGCCTCCCAAAGGGCATCATAGGAGGGGTTGTCATAGTCGAGTTCGCCGGGATTGCCCGGCATCATGACGCCCTTGAATCCCATGGCCTTGATGCGTTCGAGATCGGCGACGCCTTCCTTGATGGTGCGGATCCCCGTTTGACCGATGCCGATCAGCCGGTCGGGGGCATGTGCCGTGTACTGCTGGAGCCAGCGATTGTAGGCGTCGAAGCAGGCCTTCTTGTAATCTTGGTCGGGGTGGTTGCAGAGGACCATGCCGACGGTTGGATAGATGATTTCCGCGCCGACGCCGTCCTTGTCCTGATCGGCAAGACGGGCGGCCGGATCCCACCCGCCGCGATGCAGGTCCTCAAAACGCGCACCGCCGATGCGGATGCTGCTGGGCTCGACGCCCGCCGCAGCAACCAAACCCATCGGGATGGTCTGTTTCATGCCTTCAACGACGTAGATGTCGCCGTACTTTGGATCGCGCACGACATGGGGTGCACGGTCGCGGTAGGCGGGTTCGATGTGCTCGCGATAGCAATCCGGCGGTTCGGTGATATGCGAATCTGCGGAAATCGGAAGCTGTGTCATGGTCATCTCCTCGCGTAGTACAGTTGTTCAATCGAGATTAATTTCAAGCAATTGAAACGGGCGCCTTGCTATGGAATCGGCTGCCCATATGGCCCAACCTGGCCACATGCTTCCTGGAGCCCGAGTGCCTCGTGGACCGAGCGATGGAAATGCGCCAATGCGGGTTCGTTGCGGCCGAACAACAGACGGTCCTGCGCGCCGGAATGGAAGCCACGCTGCATGTCCTCACCCAGCGGGAAATCCTCCTTCTCCACCGTGTCGAGCAGGAGCTTCATGTTGCGATCCCAATGGCGCTTCGCCTTGTCGGTGAGCGCCGGCTCCGGGATGTAGAGCGACGCATGCATCACGCTCTCGTCCGGAGTGTTCCCGGGGAAGACCCGCCACGTCTCCATATGGTCCCCCTGCCAGACCAGCACGGTGTTGGGGAACAGCTCATAGACGACGGCAGTGTGCTTCAGCACGTCCCACTCGTGTTCCGGTGTCTCGCGCAGCGTCTCAAAACCGGCGCGCGGCACCGCCATTCGAAGGTTCCGGCCATAAGGATCGAAGGAGGTTTGTGCCCCCAGAAGCAGCGACGAGATCGTGTTCCGATGCAGAACCTTGATATGGTAGCCTTCCAGGAACGTACCGATGACGAGCTTCCAGTTCATCGCTCGCCGCAGCGTGCGCGTCTCGTAGTGGCTGTAGCGCTCGAACCTATACGCCGCCATCTCCGGCGCGAGAGTGCCCAGCAAGGCATCGGGGTCGAAGGGCTCTTCGCCACCCGGCCGCACCCAGATGAAGCCGTTGCGTTCAACTGCCGCCAGGCGTCGAAGGCCATGCGTGGAGCGGTCGACCTCGCCGAACGCGTCGGCTTCCCGAACGCCGAGCAAACGTCCATCGAGGCCGTAGGCCCATCCATGATAGGGACACGTGAAGGACCCGCCGGTTCGCGCGCAGCCTTGGGCGAGATCCGCGGTCGCCAGCTTGGCGCCACGATGGCGGCACACGTTGAGGAACGCGTTGACCTTGCCGTCCTTTCCGCGGACCACGAGAATCGGGCGACCGGTGAAATCGTTGGTGAAGAAGTCGCCGGGATTCGGCAGATCGGCAGTCATGCCGAGAATGAGTGGATGATCGCGAAACAGCAAATCGCGTTCGCGTCCTGCCTGATCGCGACAGATGTAGTCTCGTACTGGATTGGCAAAAGGCGCCGCGCTTCGTGCCTGCTCGCCCTTGTCGATGTACGTAAACAGAGTGTGGCCCAGCTCAACCTGTGTTGCGTGTTCCATGACCGTTTCTCCCAAACCACAGACAGGCGGCGTGCCGCCGCTATTTGAATCTCGGCTCCCGACGCGCACCAAACGCGGCCAGTCCTTCCGAGACGTTCTCCGAGCGGAGCGCGTCCACGACGCACGCGGACTCGCGCGCCAGCCCCTCCGCCAGCGTTTCGTCGAGACCAGCGCGGGCAAGCGACTTCATTGCCGCCATGGACTCGGGGTTGTGTGTTGCCAATGTCTGCGCATAGACCATGACCCGGTCAGCGAGCGCATCATCGTCAACCACAAGATTCACAAGACCCCAATCGCGCGCCGCCGCCGCATCCAGCCACTCCGCGCTGTACATCAGGTGAAGCGCTCGACGCAGGCCGACCAGGCGCGGCAGGCGCTGCGTGCCGCCCCATCCGGGAATGAGTCCATACCGCGAATGCTGGTCGCCGAAGCGCGCCGAACTGGCGGCGAACACGACATCGCATGCCATCGAGAGTTCGAGTCCACCGGCCAGACACAAGCCGTGTACCGCAGCGACGACCGGCAGGCGCGAGCGTTCAAGCGCGGTGAGGGCTTCGTGTCCCGCCGACAGGAAGGTCTGGAGTGAAGCCCGCGAAGCGCGCGCCTCGAGAACCTCGTCGAGATCGGCACCAGTACAGAAATGCTTGCCATTGGCTTTCAGCAGCACGACCCGGCACGCTGGATTCGCTTCCAAAGACCGAACGCCGGCACACAGGCCGTCCGCCAGGCCCCGTGAAATGCAATTGAACTTCTCGGGCCGGTTCAGCGTGATCACGCCGACCTGGCCTTCCAGGTCTACGAGAACAGGCGGCGCAGTGGTCATCGGCACCCTCCGCCTAGTAAGGCACTGCGACGCGGCCGATCTTCTCGCGCGCGATGATCATTTTTTGGATCTGCTCGGTGCCGTCACCGATTTGCAGGCCCATCACGTCACGCAGGCGCTGTTGGTGCGGCAGATCCATGGTGTAGCCGGAATGACCGTGCGTCAGCAGGCACCGATGGATGGTCTGAAAGGCTGTCTTCGGGGCCCACCATTTGCACATCGCCGCTTCCGACGTGTGGGGCATGCCCTGGTCGCGCAGCCACAGCGTCCGATAGCAGAGGAGCCGGGCAGCGGTGAGCAGCGTTTCCGCCTCGGCCAATGGCTCCGTCACGCCTTGATAGCGCGCCAGCGGGTGGCCGAAGGCTTGGCGTTCGGTGATGTAGCGCCAGGTTTCCTCGAGTGACGCGCCGGCCGGGGCCAGCACTTGCAGGCCAATCAGTGCGCGGCTGTAGTCGAAACCCTGCATGACCGTGCGAAAGCCCTCGCCTTCACCGCCGATGCGCCATTCGTCCGGCACCTTGACGTCCTGGAAGAAGACGGAGCCGCGACCGACGACCTTCGAGCCCACGTCGTTGAAACTGGACCGGCTGATGCCGGGCAGGTCGAGCGGCACGTGGAAGGCCGTCACGCCGCGAGCGCCGGAGTCGGCCTCGCCAGTGCGGGCGAAGACGACGATCGACTCCGCCTGTTCGATCATCGAAATCGAGGTCTTCTCGCCGTCGAGCACGTAGCCTTCGTTGTCGCGGCGCGCCTTGAGCTGGAGGTTTGCGGCATCGGAGCCGCCGCGCGGCTCGGTCAGACCCAGCGCCACCAAAGTCTCGCCCCGGCAAATCCTCGGCACGACGTCGCTCGCGATCTCAGGCGGTCCATGACGCGCCAGGATCGAGCCCATCAGCGATCCGAGAAGCTGCACATAGGCAACGCCAAGATCGGCCGCAGCAACGCCTTCGATTACCAGTCCAGCCGTGACGCCGTCCGCGCCGAGCCCGCCGAACGCCTCCGGCAGATCGACCCCGATCAGTCCAACAGCACCCATCTCCCGTATCAGCGATGGCGCAATGTGGCCCTCCTGTTCGCGCGCCACATAGCCCGGCGCGAGCTTTTCGACGCCGAAGCGCCGGGCGGTCTCGCCAATCTGCTGCTGCTCGGGGGTAAGGGAAAAGTCCAACCGTCGGCCCCTACTTGAGGACGTCCCTGAAGCGCGGCGGGCGCTTCTCGTTGAGCGCCTTGACCCCTTCCTGGGATTCGGCACTCGCGTAGTAAAGGCGCAGGGCCTGCATCCCCAGACCGCCGATGCCGCGAATGTTTTCGCTGTCGGCATTGAAGGACTTCTTGGCAATGGCGATGGCGGTGGGGCTGCGCAGCACCAGTTCAGCGCACCACGCCGCGACTTCGGCATCGAGCTTGTCGTCGGGCACAACGGCGTTGACCAGCCCCATGTCCATCGCCTGGCGTGCCGTGTAGCGCCGGCACATGTACCAAATCTCGCGCGCCTTCTTCTCGCCGACCACGCGCGCAAGATAGGCGGTGCCGAACCCGGGGTCGACGGAGCCCATCTTCGGCCCGACCTGACCGAAGATGGCGTTCTCGCCGGCGATGGTAAGGTCGCAAATCGTTGCCAGAACGTTGCCGCCTCCGATCGCGTAACCGCGTACCTTGGCAATTACCGGCTTGGGCACATCGCGGATGACGCTGTGCAACTCCTCGACCGGCATGCCGACAGAGCCACGCGTCGACCCGTCACCATATTGACCGCTGTGATCGGACTGGTCGCCACCAGTGCAAAACGCCTTCTCGCCGGCTCCGGTCAGGACGATGGCGCCGACGTCGTCATCCCAGCCGGCCTTGAGAAAGGCGTCGAGGAGTTCCACGACGGTGCGCGGGCGGAACGCATTGTAGACTTTTGGCCGATTGATCGTGATCGTGGCGACGTGGCCGGCCTGGGCGTAGAGAATGTCTTGATAATCCATCGGGTTACCCGTGCATCGTTAGGCCGCCCGAGACGCTGATGGTCTGGCCGGTGATGAAGCTGGCGTCGTCGCTCAGCAGGAAGCAGACGATGCCGGGATAGTCGTCCGGCTGCCCCAGGCGACGGAGCGGGATCGCCTTCTTCAGGGCCTCGGCAAGCCCCGCCGCGGATTCGCTAACCGTCGCGAACAGGGGCGTGTCGGTCGGTCCTGGGCAGACCGTGTTGAACACAATCCCCTGACGTGCCACTTCCCGGGCCAAGGTCTTGCCGAACGCTGCAATCCCGCCCTTGCAGGCCGAATAGACAGCTTCGCCTGAGGAGCCGACCCGACCCGCGTCGGACGCAATACTGACAACGTGGCCTCTGCCGTGCCTGACCATCTTTTTCAGCACGGCATGCGTGACGTTGAGCGGTCCCCAGAGATTGATGTCGATTACTTTCCGCCACAGGTCCCGGTCGCTGTCCACGAAGCGCACAGCCTTGTCCCAGCCCGCGTTGTTGACCAGGCCGCCGATCGGTCCAGAGGCCGCCTCAAACGCATCGACGGCGCGTGCCACCGCGTCATAGTCGACGATGTCGACCTCGTAACCAGAAGCTCGACCACCACGTTCGCGAAGTGCACTGGCCGCAGCTTCGGCCGCTTGCCCGTTAATGTCGAAGATGCCGACCACGGCGTCTTCCATCGCGAGACGCCCGGCGATCGCGCGGCCGATGCCGCTGGCGCCGCCCGTGACGATGACAGGCTTGCTCTTCAATCCACGCATCGTAACTATAGATCCTCCCGAAAGATAAATTCGCAAAGTCGGGCGATGGAACCGCTAGGCAATCTGCGCGCCCTTCCCCGACCACTCCACGGGTCAGGCGAGGCGATTGTGCTCGAGGACTTTCAAATACTCATTAGAAACGTAGGCAGCTGGTACTGATGAGTCAAGCGGTCCATGCCTCCTCCCCAACGGCGAGACCGAAACACCCTGCTCCTGTTCCCAAAGGGGTGGTCCGCGACCTCCACAGGCCGCTGTGGATACCTTTGCACGCTGCAGTCCTTGCCTTTGGGAAACCAACCTTGTGAAGGTAGCGACATTCTACGCTGAACTGCGCCGCAAGATCTCTGCCAATGCACCACAAGTTCCTTCGCACGGCAGAGTGGCGATATTCCTGCAAGCCCGACACCCATGCCCAAACCTAAGAGAGCAATGCAGGGCTTCCCCCAATGGTGGAGTCACTTGGGACCACCCGTCGCACCGATTGACTACCCTTGCCAGAACTTCTAACGTCCATTAGAGGATTGCGCTTGCTGACTACCGACGAATTGGCCAGTTGGTCGATTATGGCGCAGCCGACGAACTATCCATCAATTGCGCAGCGGACGCGTTCGGAAACTGCGCAGGGAGGGCTTCAGGTATGCCCGAGCATAAAGTCCTTCAAGTCATTGTCGACCCCGAGCGATGTCAGGGACACAACCGATGCAAGGCGATAGCACCGAGCTTGTTCGAGCTCGATGAACTCGGCCACGCGCGCGTAGTCGGCGATGGCATGGTCCCTCCCGGCCTTGAGGATAAGGCGCGGCTTGCGGAAGCCAACTGCCCCGAATTCGCGATCAAGGTGGCGCAGGCTTAACTAAAGGAGTTCACCATGACCGATCGCCCGCCTGTCTCAGATTGGGCCAAAGACTTCGATCACCTGGACCCACGTTGGGTCACCGAACCCTATCAGATCTGGGATGAGTTGCGTCGGCAATGCCCTGTCGCGCATACTGAACGATACAACGGCGTCTATTTTCCCAGCCGCTACGCCGATATCCGGGCGATCGCATATGATACGGAGCACTTCTCTTCACGCCGTGTGGTCGTTCGTGAAATGCCACCTCGTGTGCCAACGGATTCCGCGAAGCCGAAATCCCCGCCTGGCGCATCGACATTGGCTTCGCCACCGATCACCTCGGATCCACCGTATCATCGGCCGGCGCGAATGCTCCTGCTGCCCGCGTTCACCCCGGATGCAATTGGCCGCCTGGAGGCAAAAACGCGAGCGATATGTGGCGACTTGATTGATCGCTTCGCATCGAATGACCGTTGCGACGCAGCAACCGACTATGCCCAGCATGTTCCCGTTGCTGTCATTGCACATATGCTCGGATTGCCGGAGGGAGACGGCGAGAAGTTCCGGCGTTGGATTCACCTGCTTCTGCACGAAGGAATCGCGGAAAACGCCTCCTTCGCCCAAGCTCTCGCGGAGATGGACGATTATTTCAGGGTGCAGATTGCAAGTCGTCGTTCGGTTCCCGGAGAGGACCTGATCACTTTCTTGCTTGGCGCACAAATGGAGGATCAGCCCCTTTCCGACGAGCACATAATCGGTACGCTTCGTCTTTTGCTGATTGCAGGCATCGATACGACTTGGAGTGCCATCGGCTCCTGCCTATGGCATCTGGCCCAGCACCGCGATGACCGTCGTCGGCTGGTCACTGAGCCTGCACTCATGCCGCTTGCGGTAGAAGAGTTTCTGCGGGCCTATGCCCCGGTGACGATGGCTCGCCAAGTCGCCAAGGAGACAACAGTCGGCGGCTGCCCGTTCAAGGAACGCGAAATGGTGTTGCTGTCCTTTCCGGCGGCCAACCGTGATCCGGAGGTCTTTCCACAAGCTGATCGTGTTCTGATCGATCGGGCCGAAAACCGACATGCTGCCTTCGGATTGGGAATCCATCGGTGCATCGGCTCAAATCTCGCCCGCATGGAGATTACGGTAGCGCTGGAGGAATGGCTGACGCGTATTCCTGACTTTGACCTCGCCGACCCCGCCTCCGTGACCTGGTCGCACGGCCCGGTACGCGGTCCTCGGAAACTTCCTGTGGTCTTCCGATGACAGCATTGTTGGTCTCACACGTCCCTTGACGTCTGCGCTTTGTGCGACACCGCACGCTCCTCACCGGATTGGATCTGCCCGAAGGTTTCTGGTGCGGGGTTGCGTTCGCCTCTCCGCATGCGCACCCCTTGCGATAACGGCTCGAGGCACCGGTGGCGTGCGCCATCACAGATGGTAAAGGGCGCGCGACGGGAGTGGGCCATCGCAGTTGGGCGGTGACGCAGGATTGGCTGCATACTTCCAAGATTCTGATGGGAACAATCGGCGAGGTCTCCTGAGGCGTTTTGTCTGTCGCCGCGGCAATTTGAAACTGAAAGGAAAGGCCAAATGGTCACGCGCATTGAGATGCTGTCAGTCGAGCAAGCCAAGGCTGCCGCCAAGGAGTGTGGCATTCGAGAGTCGATGGCCGGCCTCAGTGTTTATCGGGCGCTGTTGCGTCATCCGCAGCTCGCGTCTGCGGTCAATCACTTGCTGACCACGCTGCTCTTCACTGGAAACAAGCTCGATGTCCGTCTACGCGAGCTCCTGATCATGCGTATCGGATGGACGACGGGCGCCAAGTACGAATGGACGCAACACTGGCATTTCGCGGAACGCGTCGGGCTGCCGCCTGAGGACGTCATCGCTGTCCGCGACTGGCGTTCGTCGACGCGTCTCGGTGCCGCGGACCGGGCGGTGCTGGCCGCGGTCGACGATACGCTGGAGCGCGGCAAGATCTCGGATTCCGTGTGGGCTGAGTGCGTGCGTCATGTCGGCAGCCCGGAGCAGTTGCTGGAGATGGTCATCGCGATTGGAAACTGGAACATGTTCTCACAGCTTCTTCGAAGCGTCGAAATCCCTTTGGAGGACGGCGTCAAGGACTGGCCGCCCGACGGCAGGATCCCCCAAGGGGGCGATGCTTGAGGCAAGCATGCGTATGGCCTAGCCACTGCGTACGTATGCCTCTGCCTCAGCATGTCGCTCTGGCGTTGAACTGGTTTCGTGTGTGCAGGAGACGTCAATGCATGAATTGAGTTTGGTCGGCGCTGATGGAAATCGGCTTGCCGCCAGTGTTGCTGGGAATATTGACCAGCGGACGATCCTGCTTGCGCACGGTGGTGGCCAGACGCGACATGCTTGGGGCAACACTATGAAAACGTTGGGCGCCCGAGGCTATCGCGCTATCGCTGTTGACCTGCGCGGACATGGTGACAGCGATTGGTCGGAACATGGACGCTACGAATTAGACGCATTTGCCGCCGATTTAATCGCAGTTGCTCGACATCTCGGTCAGCCGCCGGCGGTAGTCGGCGCCTCCCTCGGCGGGCTCGCCGCTCTTATTGCTGAAGGCGAAAAAGCGCCGGGGACCTTTTCCAGTCTGACGTTGGTTGATGTCACGCCAAGAATGGAGATGGCGGGGATAAATCGTGTCGTGGGCTTCATGACCGCTCACGCTCAGAAGGGTTTCGAATCAATCGATGAAGCGGCCGACGTCATTGCCGCCTATCTGCCCAATCGCCGGCGACGCCGAAACCTGAACGGTCTCGCCAAGAACCTACGGCTCGGACCCGACGGTCGCTACCGATGGCATTGGGATCCACGTTTCATCACGAATGTGCAGCCTCCAGAGCAAGAGCGGCGATTTGACCGACTGGAAAACGCAGCTCGGCGCATTGGCTGCCCGGTCCACCTAATCCGAGGGGGTATGAGCGACCTCGTAAGCGAAGAGGTTACCAAAGCATTTCTGGAGCTTGTTCCACATGCAAGCTATTCAAATGTTGTAGATGCGGGGCATATGGTGGTCGGTGATCAGAACGATCTTTTCTCAGAAGCGGTTCTTGGATTCTTGGAAACCCACTACCAGTCAAAGTAACAAATTCTGGATTACGCCCACAAGGTCATGATCGAAAGGCCGCTTCAGCGCACGCGCTGCCTCAGAATTCGATGACTGTCCGCGCCACTTTGCCGGTTTTGAGCTGCATGAATGCCTCATTGATGCCGGCGATCCGGATGCGTCCCGAGATGAGCTTGTCGAGCTTCAGATCGCCACGCAAATAGAAATCGACCAGCCGCGGCATATCGATACGAAACTTGTTGGATCCCATTGCGGAGCCCTGGATACGCTTCTCGCCAAGCAGCTCCGCACCGGAGACCTCAAACCGGGTGCCGAGCGGCATCATGCCGATAACCGTCGCGGTGCCCCCGCGCCGCAACATGCGGAACGCCTGCTCAACAGTCGTCTTCGAGCCAACACACTCGAACGAGTATTCCACGCCGCCACCGGTCATCTCGCGAATGGCCTTGATGGGATCAGTAGCGGTTGCATCCAGGACATCTGTGGCGCCGAATTCCTTCGCCAAGTCGAACTTGGAGGCGACCTTGTCGATCGCGATTATGCGTCCAGCGCCAGCTATCGCGGCACCATTGACGGCCGACAGGCCGATGCCTCCCAGACCGATCACCGCGACCGTCGATCCGGGTTCGACCTTTGCGGTTCGAAACACCGCCCCTGCGCCGGTCATCACTGCACATCCAATTACCGCTGCCCGGTCCAGCGGCATGTCGGTGCGGATTTTCACGACTGAACGTTCGTGCACCAGCATATATTCGGCGAACGACGAAAGATTGCTGGTGTGCTGTAGCGGCGTCCCCTTCAGCATCATTCGCTGTGGCCCCCTCGGATCGCGGCGCGTGCTAGGGCTGAGGCAGAGGGACAACCGACCGGTCATGCAGTACTCGCACTCGCCGCAGAACGTCGAGATGCAGGTGATCACGTGATCACCCGGCCTCACGTAACTCACGTCCTCGCCGACCGCCTCCACGACACCGGCCGATTCGTGGCCCAGAACACACGGGCACGGACGTGTATAGAGCCCCTCGATGTAGTGCAGGTCACTATGACAGACGCCTGCAAAGGCGGTGCGAATCAGCACCTCGCCGCGCGCCGGCTCGTCGAGGAGTATTTCTTCGATCCTTAGCGGTTCATTGACGGCGTACATGATGGCAGCCTGGGCTTTCATTTCGCTCCTCCATAAACGCTTGTCTTTGTTCCGTGCGCGTCGTCGACGATCACCGCCCGTGCATCGAAGCTTCGTTACTCTGGTGCTTGGCTCATGACATTGCGCGCAATGATATTGCGCTGGATCTGGTTCGTACCCTCGACGATTTGCAAAACCTTTGCGTCTCTAAAGTAACGGTTGATTGGAAACTCGTTGGAAATACCGGCGGCGCCGAAGAGTTGTACGGCATCGGTGGCAACACGCATCGCCGTGTCACTGGCGTGGCACTTCGCGATTGCCGCCATGGTCGCCATCGCACTGCCGCCCAAGCCGGAATCGACGGCAGACGCTGCCCGGTATACCAACTGGCGCGACGCCTCGATCTGTATCGCCATGTCGGCAATCATCCAGCGCACGCCCTGAAACTCACCAACTTGCTGGCCGAACGCGCGGCGATCTCGGATAAAAGTGATAGCATGATCCATGGCACCTTGAGCCAAGCCAACGCCGCGGGCACCGATGATCGGCCGGGAGTGGTTAAAGGTCTCCATTACAATCTTGAAGCCTTTGCCTTCCATGCCGAGCCGGTTTTCTTCCGGAACGTAGGCGTCCTCAAAGTACAACGCATAGGAAGGGACACCGCGCGCGCCGAGCTTGTCCTCCTGGCGGCCGACCGTAAAGCCGGGTGTGCCTTTCGGCACGATGAACAGGTTGATGCTGCCGGGTGCATCCAACTCACCTGTCTTCGCAGCGACAACCACGAAGTCTGCAACACCGGCGTTTGTGCACCAGATCTTGGAGCCGGTCAGCCGATACCCTGCCCCGTCGCGCTTCGCCCGCGTCCTGATACCAGCGACATCGGAGCCACTCTGAGATTCGGTGACCGAGATCGCACCGCGGAGTTCTCCCGTCGCCAGGCCCGGTAGATATCGCTGCTTCTGCGCGTCGTCGCCACCCGCTAGGATTGCACCAAACGGCACCCATTGAACCAACAATAAATAGGCAGTGTTGTAGCAGACGCGGCCGAGTTCCTCGATGGCCAAGCAAGCAGCCAGTACGCTATTCATGCCACCGTAGTCCACCGGAAACGGCAACGTGAACAAGCCGAGTTCACGTAGCAGATCAAACATGTCCTGCGGGTACTCGCCTTTGGCGTCGATCTCTTGGGCGCGCTCCGCGACTCGCTCACGCGCCACGCGTCGCACAAGTTCCTGCACTTGGCGCTGTTCGTCTGTCAGGCAATAAACCATACGATCGACGTCACAATTGTCGACCAAGCGGGCAGCCCGGTCGCAAGATCGTCCCCCGACGCTCCCCAATGAACTCGCGTTCGCGAGGGCGCCATGAAGGCGAGACGCTATCCAGGGACGCCGGGAACGCGGTGCTGCATGGTACCCTTCCCTGTGTCGCGCTACTCCGCAGCAAGTCTCGCTTCCCCGAACGCCGGCATGACATCGCGCGCGAACCAACGCAGCTGGTCCTTGAACTCGGCCGGCGACAATCCTTCAGCCCAGTGGATCATGAAGTCATCGAGCCCGGGGTACTTGGCCTCGATCGACTTGATCCCCTCGATGACTTCGGCCGGCGTGCCGCAGAACCACGCCTTCTGCTTCACGCCGTCGCGGATCGACGGGATCGACGCCGGCGCACCGGGCGTGCCCCAGGTGCGGCCCTGATCATCGGCATAGCGCACGAAGCCGAACGGCGCGAACCACTTGTAGCGCTCGTCATGCGCCGGCTCGACACGGCGGATCGCCTCCTCCTGGCTGGCGGCAAGATACAGGCCGGCGCCCCAGATCATATCTTCGCCGAGTTGTTTGGGCCGACCGTGGCGGGCGCAGGCGGCGTGATACTCGCGCACGACCTCGTCGAGTATCTTCTCGCCGTTGAGCGTCACCATGGCCTTGAGGCCATAGCGGGCCATCATGTCGATAGTCCTGCCGCTGGCGATCGGCATCCAAATATCGACGGGCAAGTGCTTGGGTCGTGGCACCACCGTGATGTCCTTCAGGCGATAGCCTCTGTAGTCGACGGGCGGCGGACACTCGAAGTACTTTCCCTTGAAATGGAAGGCCTCCTCGTTGAAGCACTTCAGCAGGAGCTGGAGCTGTTCCTCGAAGTATTCGCGGTTGGCCTCGGCATCGATCAGCGGCGCCCCGAAGGTCTCGACCTCACGGCTGTGGTATCCACGGCCGACGCCCATGATCACGCGACCGTCCGTCACGATGTCGGCCATGGCGTAATCTTCAGCCAATCGAATGGGATGCCACATCGGCAGAACGTTGAAGGCGCAGCCGAACTTCAGGCGCTTGGTCTGCGTGGCGAGCCACAGGCCGAGCTGCACCAGATTGGGCAGGCATTCGTAGCCCTCGCGCTGGAAGTGGTGCTCCGCCGTCCACAGTGCATGGTAACCAAGCTCATCCATGGTCCGAGCCATGTCGCGTGCGGTCGCAAAAACCTCGCTCAGGCGCTGGCTAGAATAGCGACGGTCATTGGCTGGGGTCCCATTGAGACCGACATTGTCGAGATCGATCTGTCCGACATAAAGAACATGGAAACGTTTGATCATGTAGGTCGATTCCTCACTTGAAAGACGCTTGTACCTCGAGGATCTACGCAGCTTGAGATACGCGGAGTCGAAATCCAGGGAGTGCGCTAATTTCGAATGATCATTAGGAACGCTAGGCACGCCATATCGGCGAGTCAAGAGCAGGACGTCTTAATTGTGCTGCCAACGTTTTGTACCATCGCGACAATGGCGGTCTTATCATTTAGGCCGCGCATGGGTATTATGACGTTTCCAAAATGGCGCATCGCCAGCCTAATCCGGCGGCAAATGCCGCAGTCTTGTTGCGTTTGAGCCAATCCATGCTGGCTCCAAATGGGGGGTTTTGGTGAGTCAAGGAGTGTCGGCCCGGTCTCGTCGTGCGTCCCATCCGAAATCGGCGATCACCAAGCAGCGCATCCTTGATGCAGCAGCACGTGCATTCAGCCTCAACGGGTATGCTGGGACGACCATTAACGACATTGCGATGACTGCCGGAATGCAAGGCGGTAGCATCTACTATTACTTTGAGTCAAAGGACGACATCCTGCAGGAAGTGCTCGATGTAGGTATAACTCGAGTGTTTTCCGCTGCCCGTCTCGCCATCGGGTCCTTGCCCGCTTCCTCTGCATTCAGCGAAAAGCTTGAGGCCGCAGTGACGGCTCACCTTACGATGCTTTTGCAGCAAGGCGACTATACATCGGCGAACATACGCGTGTTCGAGCAGGCGCCCCCGGCTGTGAAACGCCAGAATCGGAAGCTTCGTGCTGCCTATGGCGAATACTGGGGGCAGCTTCTTTCTGAAGGACAGCGCTCAGGAGAGATTCGCAAGAATGTGGACCTGACCATTCTGCGTTTGATGCTTCTCGGTTCAATGAACTGGGCGGTTACATGGTATCGATCAGACCGTATGCCTATTCCCGAGCTAGCTCGGAAATTCTGCGAAGTCGTCCTAAAGGGTGTTGGATTGAGCGATGATCAGCCCGAAAGCTCCTCGAGAGGGCGGCGCGCTCGTTCCTGAGCGATTGGGCCCACGGTACCTTGCATTGACCTGGCAGTTCGCGTTGAAGGCTCGCGTTGTACGCTGTCCAAGACTTTCACAACGCGCAACAGAATGTCACGACAGCCAGCGCTTGCGCCTCTTGTAGTGCTTGGTGTCGCGGTAGGACTTGCGCGCCCCACCTTCGTTCAGCCCGAGGTAGAATTCCTTGATGTCGGAATTGTCGCGCAGCTTGGCGGCCGGCCCTTCCAGCACGATGCGGCCGTTCTCCATGACATAGCCGTGGTCGGCCACGGCGAGCGCCATGGTGGCGTTCTGCTCGACCAGCAGGACCGAAAGCTTCTCCTGCTTCACCAGGCGGCTGACGATGCCGAAGATCTCCTCGACCAGCATGGGGGCGAGGCCGAGCGACGGCTCATCGAGCAGCACCACCTTGGGCTGGCTCATGAGCGCCCGGCCGATCGCCAGCATCTGCTGCTCGCCGCCCGACAGGTACCCCGAGACCTGGGATCGCCGCTCCTTGAGCCGGGGGAAATAGGAATAGACGAGGTCGATGCCCTGCTTCACCACGCCGGCCGTCTGGACGTGGCCGCCGGCGATCAGGTTCTCTTCGGTGGTGAGGTTCTCGAACACGCGCCGGCCTTCGAACACCTGGACCAGGCCAAGACGCGTGACGTCGTGCGCCCGCATGCCGTCGATGCGCCGGTCGCCGAGCTGCACCGTTCCCTTGGTGACTTCACCGCGCTCGCTGCGCAGCACCCCGGAAATGGCCTTGAGCGTCGTCGTCTTGCCGGCGCCGTTGGCGCCCAGCAGGGTCGTGATCGCACCCTCGCCCACGTCGATCGACACGCCCTTGAGGACGAGGATGACGCGGTCGTAGACGACTTCAATGTTGTTGATGGTGAGCATCGGAAGTCGGGCGGCGATTGCTCGCCGCCCACCCGTTGGTTCGATCAAGATTTCTTGGCTTCCGCCTCGAGATGCTTCTGGATTACGGGCCGGAAGCCTTGGAACCAGTCTTTGGACTTCACGAGCTTGCCACCCTTGACTGTCCAGATCTGCACCCAGCCGCCGCCCTCGTGATCGGCGGGAGTAATCTCCATTGGCGGCACCAGGCCGCCAAGCGTGAAGCCCTTGACCTGCTCCATGCCCTTCTTGACCTCTTCCGAGGTCGGCGCTGCGCCATTCTTGGCATTGATGGCATTGCGAGCCGCTTCGACATGCAGCGCCGCGATGAAGACGCCGCGATTGTAGTAGACGGTCGAGTCCATCTCCTTCGGTACAGGCTTGCCCTGCGCCTTGTACATGGCCTCGATGTCCTTGATCACCTGGAAGTCCTTGCCGACGCCAGCAAACTGGATGCCGCTGTAACCTTCGGCCACGGCCATGCCGCCGGCCGCGATGATGTCGGCCTCGGCGCTGCCCCAGACGAAGGCCACCACCTTGCTGAGCGGGAAGCCCTTGCCCTTCAGCTCCTTGATGGAAACCGATGGCGATCGCCCGAACAGGTGGGTGATGATGAAGTCTGGCTTGAAGCGGCCGGTGATGTCGAGGACCTGGGCGCCCATCTCGACGCCTGGCGCCGGCACCGCGAAGGTGCGCATCTCGAAGCCCTCGGACTTGGCGAGATCCTCGAGGATGGCAAGCGGCTCCTTGCCCGCCGGGTTGTCGTAAAAGAGGTAGGCGATCTTCTTGCCCTTCAGGTTGCCACCCAGCTTCTCCTTGGCAAACGCCACCGCAGCGCCCGCCTGTGACCAGTAGCTGGCCGCGATCGGGAAGGTATACGGAAAGCGCTTACCATCTGCCGCCGCGGCCGTGCCGAAGCCGGGTGACGTGCCGAGGATCTTGTCCTCTTCCAACTTCTTGGTCAGCGCCATGGTCGAGGCGGTGCCGAAAAGACCCTCGAGGACCGCACCCTCCTTCTTGAAGCGTTCGTGCGCTTCCATCGCGGGCGGCACCTTGTATTCGTTGTCGATCTCGAGGACTTTGATCTTGAAGCCCTCGACACCGCCCTTGCTGTTCACCAGGGCGATGTAGTCATGATAACCGGGGCACAAGTTTATACCCACGGTGGCCGTCGGACCGGTCCGGTCGCACTGCAACCCGAACACGAGTTCTTTCTGCGCTAAGGCCGGGCCTCCACCGAACGCCAGGGTCGCAGTCGTCGCCGCGATCCCCAGCCAACTCCTAACAAACCTTGTCATGGGTTCCTCCTTTCGTTTCGCCGTAACGCCCCGCTCTAGTAGGAGAAGGGCCAGACTCGGAAGTAGCTCCGGATGTTCCGCCACAATCGGTTGAGCCCCTCGGGCTCGACGATCAGGAAGAAGATGATCAGGCCGCCGAATACGCCCAGCCGCAAGCCGGAGATGACATTGGCCATCTCGGCCGAGGTGAAAAACAGCGACCCGACATTCTCCATGAGAATGCGGATCACGATCGGCAACAGGGTGACGAAGATCGCCCCTAAAATCGAACCCAGCACGGAGCCCAGCCCGCCGATGATGATCATGGCGAGATAGTCGATCGAGACGATCAGCTGGAACTGCTCGTAGTTGGCGATGCCGAAATAGTAGGTGTAGAGCACGCCGCACACGCCGGCATAGAAGGACGAGATCGCAAAGGCCAGAAGCTTGTAGCGGTAGATGTTGATGCCGATGATCTCGGCCGCGATGTCCTGGTCGCGCACCGCCACGAAGGCGCGGCCGATGCGGCTGCGCACCAGGTTCAGGGTGGCCACGATGGCGATCACGGCGAAGAACAGCAGGAAGAAATAGAGGCTGCCCTGGGTGTTGAAGGTGAAGCCGAACAGGCTCGGCCGGCCGACCTCGATGGAGGCTTGCGCGCCACCCGATATCGCCGGCACGCGATTGATGGTCCATTCGATGATGAGCTGGCCGGCCAGCGTGGCGATCGCGAGATAGAGGCCTTTTATGCGCAGGCTCGGCATGCCGACAATGACGCCGATCAGCGCCGCCATCAGCCCGCCTGCCGGCAGGGTGAGCCAGAACGGTAGGTCGAGCTTCACCGCCAGGTTGGCGGCGGTGTAGGCGCCGACCGACATGAAGGCGCCGTGGCCGAGCGAGATCTGGCCGGTATAGCCCACCAGGATGTTGAGCCCGAGCGCGCCCACGATGGCGATGAAGATCAGGTTCAGGATCGACAGGTAATATTCGTGGACGGTGAACGGGATGATCATCACAAAGATCGCGGCCAGCGCCAGCACTGTCCACTTGGCGATCGGCAACGGGTAGAGCGCCATGTCGGCACGGTAGGTCGTCTTGAAAACTCCGGACTCGCGATGGAACATCGGTCTACACGCGCTCGATCTTGCGTTTGCCGAAGATGCCGTATGGCCGAATCATGAGGACGAGGATCATCAGGACGTAAGGCGCGAAGTCCTTGGTGCCGCCGCCGACATAGGGATCGAGGTATCCCGCCGCCAGGCTCTCGACGATACCGATGATCAATCCGCCGACCAGCGCGCCGCCGATCGAATCGAGGCCGCCCAGGATCACCACCGGGAACACTTTCAGGCCGACCAGCGCCAGATGCACGTCGACACCCAGCATGCTGCCCCAGACGATGCCGCCCAGCGCCGATACGACGCCAGCCATCGCCCAGGCGAGCGCGAAATAGCGTTCGACGTTGATGCCCATCGCCTGCGCCACCTGCTGGTTGTCAGCCACCGCGCGCATGGCAACGCCCATGCGGCTCTTCTTGAAGAACCAACTGAAAGCCAGGAAGAAGATGATCGCCACGATCGCGCCCGCGACCTGGATGGGCGGCAGGCTGGCCGGTCCGAGGACGATCGGTTCGTCGCCGATGGGGAGCGACACCGCCCGGGTCTCGCTGCCGAATATCACCGGCCCGAGTCCACGCAGGATGGCGGCGAGACCGATCGTCGCCATGATCACGGCGACGACGGGGCGACCGAGCAGCGGCCGCAGGACGACGCGCTCCAGCCCGAAACCGAAGGCGATCATCACGGCGAGTGTCACGACGACCGCCACGGCGAGCGGCATGACCTCGAAGGAAAGCATCATCGCCACGATCAGGCCCGCGAGCATGACGAATTCGCCTTGCGCGAAGTTGATGGCGTCGGTCGCCTTGTAGACCAGCACGAATCCCAGCGCGATCAGCGAATACATCAGCCCGATCGACACGCCGTTCAGCAGCAACGCGAAGAGAAAGCCCAGATCTTCCGACATCGCCTTTCCTCAAGCCGCCCGCCGCACCGGCGGGGCCGATACGAGGTCGTGGATCGCGATGATGGATGTCATGGTCGACTTGCGACCATCCTCGAAGGTGATCTCCACGGTGACCTCGGCGCTGTTCTTGCCGCCATAGAAGGCGTCGATGACGTTGGCGTACTTTTCGGCTACGAACTTGCGGCGCACCTTGCGGGTCCGTGTCATCTCGGCATCGTCGGCCTCGAGTTCCTTGTTGAGAAGCAGGTAACGCTTGGCCTGCTGCATGTCCGGCAGCGTGGCATTGGCCTTGGCGATCTCCTCGCCGATCAGCGTCGCCACCTCGCCCTTGCGGCTGAGGTCCATGAAGCTGGTGTAGGCAATGCCGCGCTTCTCGGCCCAGGTCCCGACAGTCTGCATGTCGATGGCGATCATCGCGGCCACGAAAGGCCGCTGGTCACCGAAGGCGACGGCTTCGCGGATGAAGGGGCTGAACTTCAGCTTGTTCTCGATGAACTGCGGCGCGAAAGCGGAGCCATCGGTGAGCTTTCCGACATCTTTGGCGCGATCGATGATCACGAGGTGGCCCTGCTTGTCGAAGAAGCCGGCGTCGCCCGTCTTCAGCCAGCCGTCGGGGGTCACGGTGTCGCGCGTCACCTCCTCCTGCTTGAAGTAGCCCTTGAAAACGTTGGGCCCTTTCAGCATGACCTCGCCGCGATCGTCGATCTTGACCTCGACCCTCGGGATCGGCCGGCCGACCGTGTTGGGGTTGGCCTCGGCATCGGCCTGGCAAGCGATCATCGCCGTGGCCTCGGTGGCTCCGTAGATCTGCTTGAGGTTGATGCCGAAGGAGCGGAAGAAACGATAGGTATCGGGTCCGAGTGGAGCACCGCCGGTGTAGCACCAGCGGGCATTGCGCAGCCCCAATTGATCACGGACGGGGCCGTAGACCAGGATCTGGCCTACCGCCAAGCCCAGCCGCTCCACGATCGACAGTGCATTGCCGTCAGAGCGCTTCAGCTCGCAGCGCTCGGCTAATGCACGAAAATGCTCGAAGGTACGGCGTTTGAGCGGCGAGGCGTCGTCTGTCTTCACCTGCATCGTGGTCAGCATGTTTTCCCAGATGCGCGGCGGCGCCAGCACCGCGTCGGGGCCAAGCTCGCGCAGGTCGCGCTGCACGGTCTCTGGATTCTCCGGACAGTTCGCCGTGGCCTTCGCGACCAACGCCATACCGAGCGAGAAGGCTGCGTCGCCGACCCACGCCATCGGCAGGTAGGACAGCCAATCGTCGCCCGCCTTGATCTCGTTCACCTCGACGAAGGCCTCGGCCGTCGCGATCATGTTGCGGTGGCTCAGCATCGCGCCCTTGGGCGCGCCGGTCGTGCCTGATGTGTAGGCGATCATCGCCGTATCGCCAGCCGCACCCTTGGCGACTTCCTTGGCGTAAAAATCCGGGTTCGCTTTTCCGAACGCTCTGCCCGCCTCCATCACGCTCTCGAACGAGCACAGGATCGGATCGTCGTAGGCCCACATGCCGCGTGGATCGTCGAACACAATCGAACGCAATCTGGGCAGCTGGTCCTTGAGCGACAGGGCCTTGTCAACCTGCTCCTGATCCTCGGCCACGATCACTGAGGTTTCCGCGTGGTTGAGCACGTAAACCAACTCCGACGCGATCGAATCCTGATAGACCGGCACCGAAACACCACCCAGGGCCTGGGCCGAGACCTGGGCGAAATAGAGCTGCGGCCGGTTGTCGCCCACGACCGAGAGCTTGTCGCCGCGCTTGAAGCCCATCGAAGCCAGGCCGTGGGCGAAATCGCGCACATGGTCCTGATAATCGGCCCAGGTATAGGTCTGCCAGACGCCGCGCGTCTTTTCGCGCATGCCCGCGCCGCCCGGATCGGCGGCGGCGTTACGCGCCACAAGCTTGGGCAATGTGTCGGTCTTCGGGGAGTCGACGAGACTCATACACGGCCTCCGCTTTTGGACGTGCCGAGATAGGCCTCAATCACCTTGGGGTGGCGCTGCATCTCATCGGGCGTGCCCGTGGCGATGCACCGGCCGCGGTCGAGAACCACGACCCTGTCGGAAATATCCATGACCACGCCCATGTCGTGCTCGATCAGGACGACCGTGACGCCACGCTCCTGGTTCACGTCGAGGACGTAGCGCGCCATGTCTTCCTTCTCGTCCTGGTTCATGCCGCCCATCGGCTCGTCGAGCAGCAGCACTTTCGGCTCCGACGCCAGCGCCCGTCCCAGCTCGACGCGCTTGCGCAGACCGTAGGCCAGCGCCGAGGTCGGCTGCTTGCGCAGATCCTGCAACTTCAGGAACTCGATGATTTCCTCGATCGCCTCGCGATGGGCGATGTCTTCTTTCTGGGCCATGCCCCAATAGATGACGCTCGACAGCACACCCGACTTCATGCGCACGTGGCGGCCGAGCATCAGGTTGTCGAGGACGGTGAGCCCGCTGAACAGGGCGATGTTCTGGAAGGTGCGCGCGATCCCCATCGCCGCGATGTCGCTCGGCTTCTTCTGGGTGATGTCACGACCTTCGAGCACGACGCGACCGGTGTCAGGCTTGTAGAAACCCGAAATCATGTTCAGGAGCGAAGTTTTGCCGGCGCCGTTGGGACCGATGATCGACAGGATACCGCCGCGCGGCACGTCGACCGAGACATCCTGCACAGCAGTGACGCCGCCGAACTTCTTGGACAAGGTGGCGACGCCGAGAATCGAAACTTCATCCAACTTCAACTGCCTTTCAACGCCTCAGCTGCACGTCTGATTATCTGCTGATTCGTGCGATCATAGTTATGCTAGGCAGCTGCAGGCCAGGCAACACGACCGAGCAAGCCTGATACAAACACGCTCTAGAGAAATGATTGCTCACATCCAGCGCCCCACCCGTCGACTTTTTTTCTAATACTTATTTGGTTTTGCGTCACCCTATTGGTGATCAGTCGGAGCCGTCAAGAAGAATGAACTGCATTCGAGACCTGAAACGGTTCCGCCACTCGAACTAAGTGAGAGACTTAGCGAGCGATTCCTTCAACCTTTACGCGTCTGCTCGACCACGCCGCAATAGACGTCCCGGCATTACCGATGTCGAGTGGTTCAAGAGGTCTCGATTGGATTGCCTCACCAAGGTGCCATTCACAACTACGGCCTCAATGCCCGCTGCGTCGGAAACAAGACGGTCGGCGCCGCTCGGAAGGTCAAAGACCCGGCGAACCTTGCCACTACCGACTGTCCCCGGATCAAACACCACAAGGTCCGCGGGCATGCCCAAGGCAATCAAGCCGCGATCTGAAAGCCCAAATACTTCGGCCGGACGGCTGGTTAGCATTCGCACGGCCTCTTCCAGCGAAAATGCCGCTTTCTCACGAACCCAGTGGCCAAGGAGATAGGTCGGCAGGCAGGCATCGCAAAGTTGGCTTGCATGGGCGCCAGCGTCCGACAAGCCGATCACTGTGCACGAACTCTTCAACAACCCTTCAACTTCGGCCTCGTCATGATTTGCTACCGGCATACGAAAACGTGCGTCCAAATTAGTGGCCAGCGAGAGATCGAGCAGCAAGTCAGTTGGTTTGACTTTTCGTTCTCGTGAAACCTCTACCAACAGCCGTTCCTCCAACTTGGGGTCGGGGCTGAACTGCGAAATGACCGTCTTTGCGAACGCTGACCGGAAGGACTCTCTTGCGCCCCGCTCCATCAAGTCGGCGAATGCATTTCGAAAGCCGGGATCGGCATAGATGCGCCGCTTGCCTTCTTGATCTGCCGCAGCAACTGGCTTGAACAAGGACATCGGCTCGAAGAGAAAGGGTTGCTTGAGCTGGTAATCAAACATAAGCGCGCGAGGCGTTACTTGCGGGAAGATTGGCAATCCCTCCGCCGCCAACTCCTCAGATCGACGAAGCTGTTCTCGGTGATCGCCCGCTCCGAGTGACAGCCCTGTGAGCAATGCCGTCCAGGTGACAGGACGACCGGTCGCCCGCGCAATTTCCGCGAATTCTTCCAAGAACAGCTCTTTACCGACGGTCGCTTGGAAAATTCCGCTGCCTACCTCACCTAACACCTTGGCTAGTGAAATTATCTCCGATACTTCGGCAGCCCGGCTCGGAACCGGCTTTCCGCCGTAGCCTACGTGGGTTGAAGCCTTCGAAGTGGCGAACCCGACTGCCCCGGCGACAAGCGCTTCCCGAACCAGTTCACGCATACGCGCTAGTTCGTCGGGCCGCGCCGGCCGTTCGACAGCTTCCTCCCCCATGACGTAAAAACGCACGGGCGTATGACCGATGAGAACGCCGACATTGATCGCACTGCCTCGGCGCTCAATCGCGTCGAGGTACTGAGGAAACGATTCAAAGGGCCAAGTCGGCCCAAGCCCAGCCTCCAACGCGTCGACGCTCATGCCCTCGACTTTTTCCAAGGTTCGAAGAATCAGATTGCGATGATCCGGCCGCGTCGGCGCAACGCCAAAGCCGCAGTTCCCCATCACGACGGTGGTAACGCCATGCCAAGGCGAAATGCTAAGCATCCGGTCCCACATGATCTGAGCATCATAGTGGGTGTGAATGTCCACGAAGCCAGGCGCCACGATCAACCCGCTAGCGTCGACCGTTTGTCCACCTTTGCCAGATATCTCGCCGATAGCGACAATTCGGCCATCTTTTACGCCGATGTCGCCGCGGAATCGCTCCCGCCCCGTGCCATCTACAATACTGCCGCCGACAATCTTCAGATCGTAGGTCATACCGCGCACCCCTCGCCGTACTCGCCGTAGCTGAAACGCCCGATCGAGAAGCGCAAGGCGGTCGGCACTCAAACCGCTGCCGAAAGATTCACCCTGTTCCCGTCGAAGAAAGATCTCGGCGGTTGCGCTTCACACATAAGGCAATTGCCATCTGCTTCCAGATTGGCATTGCACACGGCACAAATTCTAATTAATGCTAGAAATAGTCAAGTATCAAATCAGCGTCTTCTCGCCTCTTCCAGAGTGAACTTCCGATGGCGCTGCGGAGGATGAAATTTTTTTTCGTTGACCTATTGCCTCCCACATCTGAGGAAACGCCGCGATGCATGTCGGAATGAGCACATTCTTTCAGAACCTGTCGGGTCTGACAGACCGTGAGGTTTACCGTCATGAAGTCGCGATGGCAGATCTCGCTGAACCCCTTGGCTTCGATTCGATCTGGGCTGCCGAGCATCACTTCGACCACTACACAATGTGCCCCAACGTTGCGCAGTTCCTGACCTATATGGCCGGCCGCACCAAGCGCGTTAAACTTGGATCTATGGTCATGGTGCTTCCCTGGCATGATCCGGTTCGTCTGGCCGAAGAAGTCTCCGTCCTCGATCACGTTTCCGACGGCAGGGCAATTCTGGGCATCGGGCGGGGACTTGGGCGCATCGAATTCGATGGCTTTCGTGCGCCTATGGGCGAGTCCCGTCAGCGATTTGTGGAATACTCTGAGGCGATTCTAAACGCCTTGGAGACGGGTTGGATCGAGAGCGCAGGCCAGCTTTACCGCCAACCAAGGACAGCGATTCGGCCAACTCCGCACTGCAGCTTCAAGGGACGCGTTTACGCTTCAGCGGTATCTCCGGAGTCGGCCCGTATCATGGCCCGGCTAGGCGTCGGTCTTTTGATCATCGCGCAGAAACCTTGGGACAAGACAGTCGCTGAGCTCAACGCCTATCGTGAAATCTATCGCGAAATTCACAACAACGCAGAACCGCCAAAGCCGATAGTAGCGTGCTTCATCTGTTGCAACGAGGATGCGGCAGCAGCGAACGCAATGCACGATAAGTACACCCGTGGCTACAGCCGCTCAGCGCTTGATCACTATGAGTTTCACAATGAAGGTCTCGCCGACATCAAAGGATACGAGTACTACGGCGCTTTAGCGCACAACATACGAAAGCACGGCGTCGATGCCTTTGTGAATTTCCTTGCGGACCTGCAGGTACGCGGGACGCCACAGCAGGTCTACGACCAGATGCTGCAATATCAACATCTCACCGATTGCGCCGGTTTCATTGGGATTTTCAGTTTTGGCGGAATGCCACACGAGATGGCTCAAGCGAATATGCGCCTGTTCGCAAGAGAGGTTCTTCCCCGGCTCCAGGGGTTGGAGGTGGGCGCATCGGTTGGAACGCCCCTGGCGATCGCAGCTGAGTAGCCAATGGTCGACATCGGTCTCGGCGGCAAGTCCGTACTGGTCACGGGCGGCGCGTCCAACATTGGGCGCGCCATCGTGTTTGCCTTGGCCCGGGAAGACGCCAATATCGTCTTTGCCGACATCGACGAAGAGCAGGCACAGCGAACTCTGAAGGACGCCACCAAGCAAGGCAAGGGGCGGATCAGCTTCCAAGCAGCGGATGTGACAAAGGAAGAAGATGTAGACGCGCTCATCGGGCGCACGATGACCGAACACGGACGCCTCGATGTCCTGGTCAATAACGTCGGATGGGACCGGCCGTCAGCGTTCGCTAGACAGTCGACGATGCACTGGCGGCGACTGATCGAGATCAATCTAGTTTCGACGATCTTGTGTACCCAAGCTGCATTGCCCCGGCTTATCGACGCCGGTGGGGGCGCGATTGTCTCTGTCAGCTCGGATGCCAGCTTTGGCGAGCCTCGCGAAACAGTCTATGGGGCCGCGAAAGCCGGCGTAAATACTTTCATGAAGGCGATTGCAAAGGAGTACGGCCGCCACGGCATCCGGTGCAATGTTGTAGCTCCAGGCCTGATCTTGCCGACGGCCGCAGATGAGATTGGCGCCAGCAGCCTATGGATCGGCCGTGATGCCTTCTTTTCCGATGAACAAGTGGAGAAAGCCAGAAAAGTAATTCCTCTCGGCAAGGTTGGCCGAGCCGCCGATATTGCCAATGCGGTGCTGTTCTTCGCCTCGCCCGGCATGGCTGGACATATCTCCGGGCAAGTGTTGAGCGTGAGCGGCGGTTATGCGACCCCAGGCTGAACGAAAGGCGGCAGCGTGAGCAAGCGTTTTGCGATCATCGGTGCGGGCATGTCGGGCATCCTGACGGCCATCAAGCTCAAGCAGCGCGGCATCCGGGACTTCGCGATCTACGAGAAGGCCGGCGGGTTGGGCGGTACCTGGCGGGACAACACCTATCCCGGCCTGTCCTGCGACGTGCCGAGCCACGTCTATGCCTATTCCTTCGAGCTGAAGGCCGACTGGTCGCACCGCTTCTCCCCAGGCGCAGAGATCCGGGGATATTTCGAGGGTGTGGCGAAGAAGTACGAACTCGACAGCCACTTCCGCTTCAACAGCGAGATCGTACGCGCGGAGTATCGCGACGGGCGCTGGCATCTCTCGATCAAGGGTGGTGCCACCGATGTCGTGGATTTCGTCATCTGTGCCACCGGGGTGCTGCATCACCCGGCCTATCCCGACATCCCGGGACTCGGCGACTTTGAGGGTGCCTGCTTCCATTCCGCGCGCTGGGATCATTCCGTGCCGCTCGAGGGCAAGCGGATCGGGATCATCGGTACCGGCTCGACGGCGATCCAGATCGTACCGGCTCTGGCGGATACCGTGTCGAAGCTGACGCTCTTTCAGCGCACCGCGCAGTGGATTCTACCGCTCGCCAACCCCGCCTATAGCGAGGCCGAGAAGGCGATGTACAACACCTCCCCGGAGCGGCTGCAGCAATCTTACGATTTCTGGTCGGCGCGCTTCGTTGATACCTTCGCGCGCGCCGTCATCGGCGACCAGGACGAGCTGCGGAAGATCGAGGATGCCTGCCGCACCAACCTTGAGGAGAACGTGGCAGATCCTGACCTGCGGCGGCGACTGACGCCCAACTATCGCGCCGCCTGCAAGCGGCTGATCATGTCGGACACGTTCTATTCGGCGATACAGAAACCCAGTGTCGCGCTGGTGACCGACGGCATCGACCGGATCGAGGCGGGTGGCGTGCGGACCAAGGACGGTGTCCTGCATGAGCTGGACGTGCTCGTGCTGGCGACCGGCTTCGACGGACATGCCTTCCTGCGGCCGATGGATGTGGTGGGCGAGAGTGGTCGGCGCCTCGCCGACGCCTGGGCGCAGGCCAATGAGGCCTACCGCTCGGTGGCGGTGCCAGGCTTCCCCAACTTCTTTATGCTGGTCGGTCCCAACAGCCCGATCGGCAATTTCTCGGTAGTCCTGATCTCCGAGATTCAGCTGGCCTATATACTGCAGCTCGCCGATTTGGTGCTTGGCGGGAAATGCCGCTCGGTGGCACCGAAGGAGGAAGCGACCCGCCGCTTCAACGTCGCTCTGCGCGAGGCCATGAAGAACACGGTCTGGGTGACCGGCTGCCGGAGCTGGTACCTCGACCGCAATGGCAATCCCGCGCTGTGGCCCTGGGGCTTCGACCGCTTCCGCGAGGAGATGAACTCGCCCGACCTCGCGGACTTCGATTTCGCCGCCTGAATTCAACCATTTGCTCGAAGTAGCCCAGGCGCAGAAGGCGCGCCGATCCGCACCCAAACCTCTCAAGAAGGCCAGCGATGGATGATCTGACAGCATTGATGTCGTTCCTTCGCAAGCAACCGTCAATGTCTAGCGCGACAGTGGCGGAACGGCGCGCGGCCTACGACCGCGCCGAACGAGCCTTTACCCTGCCGGCTGGCGCGACGGTTCGACTCTGGGAACGCAATGGATTGATCGGAGAGCTGGTCGACCCGGAGCACCCAGTCGACGGTCGCACAGTCCTATATCTACACGGCGGCGGATATGTGATCGGATCTCCTCGATCGCATAGACATCTGGCCGCCGCGATTGCGATTGCGGCAAGTGCCAATGTACTGTTGCTCGATTATCGCCTCGCCCCGGAGCATCCGTTCCCCGCCGCAGTCGACGACGCCGTCGCCACGTATCGCCTACTTCTCCAGGATACCGGATCTCAGCGATTGGCCGTTGTGGGCGACTCGGCCGGAGGCGGCCTCACTGTGGCGACATTAGTCGCCGCCCTTAGTGCCGGTGATGCCATGCCTGCGGCCGCGGTCTGTTTATCTCCTTGGGTCGATTTGACGTGCGACACCACTGCACCGCCCCCCGCTACAATTGACGATCCACTCGTAAAGACTGAAGACATCTTAGCCTACGCTTCGTCCTATCTTGGAGCCATTCCGGCAACCCATCCCTTGGCATCACCACGGTTCGCGGATCTTCGCGGCCTGCCTCCAATGTTGATACACGCAAGCACTTCCGAAATGCTGGCGCCTGACTCGATGCGGTTGGCCGAAGCAGCGCGAGTCGCAGGCGTAGACGTCACTTTGGAAATGTTTGAGGGTGTCCCTCACGTTTGGCATTGGTTCTGGCCACGCCTTGAAACGGCAAAAGTTGCTATTGCAAAGGTCGGCACGTTTCTCGACGACCATTTGGATGGAGGCAATAGGCAGCAACGCAAACTGAAATAAGAGGAGGACGTCATGACGATGCCGGCGGAGACCGACACAACAAGTCCGAAATATCTGCGCGACAAGTACGCCATCGTTGGCGTCGGCGAGACGACCTACATGCGCGGCTCGGGCATGACGACGCGCGCGCTGGGCACCTGGGCGGTGCGCAACGCCGTCGAGGACGCCGGGCTCAAGCCGTCCGACGTCGACGGCATGCTGTCATACCAGTCGGGCGATTCGACCTTCTCGAACTTCATCGCCGGCGACCTCGGCATCCGGCCCAACTTCTACATGGACGTGTTCGGCGGCGGCTCCTCGACCGAGGCGCTGGTCGGCATGGCGATGGGCCTGATCGAAGCCGGCATGTGCAAGGTGGTCGTGATCTTCCGCGCCATGAACGGCTTCTCGCAGGTGCGCATCGGCGGCACCGGCGCGCGGGCGGTGGCGCCTGTTTCGGGCGACGCCCTGCACGGGCGCGCCTATGGCTGGCAGAGCGCCGGCCAGATGTTCGCGCCCACCTTCATGCGCCACATGTACGACTACGGCACGCGACCCGAGCAGGTGGCCACCGTCAAGGCAATCCACAGCGAGCATGCCTCGAACAATCCCAAGGCCTTCTACAAGGAGCGCGTCACCGTCACAGACGTGCTCGCGAGCCGCATCATCTGCAAGCCGCTGCACTTGCTGGATTGTTGCGTCGAGACCGACAACGGCACGGCGCTCGTCGTGACCAGTGCGGAGCGGGCGCGCGACTGCCGCCATCCGCGCGCGCTGATCCGCGGCGTCGTCGGCCGCTGCAGCAAGCCGCGCCTCGACATGCACTACCAGCACGGACCCATCTCGACGGTCGCCGGCCGCTATGCCCGCGAGATCCTGTGGCCCAACGCCGGAGTCGGACCGGAGGACGTCGACGTCACCGGCTCCTACGACGCCTTCACCTTCACCACCATGCTGCAGCTCGAGGATTACGGCTTCTGCAAGAAGGGCGAGGGCGGCGCCTATGTCAGCGACGGCACGATCCGCCTCGGTGGGCGGCGGCCCAACAACACCAGCGGCGGCCATCTGTGCGAGGGCTACACGCACGGGCTCAACATGGTGATCGAGAATGTGCGCCAGCTGCGCCACGATGCCGACGATTCGTGTCCGGTGGGGCCCGACGGCAAGCGCCAGCATACCTACGACTATCGCGAGGGCGGTTGCCGGCAGGTCAAGAAGTGCGAAGTGACGGCCAATATGGGCTGGGCGAACCCCGGCACCGGCTCGGCCATGGTCATGCGGCGTGACTGAGGAAGGAACGGACCATGGCACTGCAAGCGACCTATCTCGGCATGCCGCTCGACGTGAACGATCTCGACGTCGAGAACCTGGTGTATTTCAAGCATTGCGCGGCGCACAACTTTCATCTGCAGAAGTGCGCGGCCTGCGGCCTGCTGCGCTATCCGCCGACTACCGCCTGTCCGTGGTGCGCCGGCCCCAAGTCGGAATGGGTGCCGGTCGATGCGCGCGGCGCCGCCCACTCCTACACCGAGGTCCATCACGCCATTCAGCCGGCCTTCAAGGCGCACACGCCCTATCTCATCCTGCTGGTCGACCTCGATACGCAGAACGGCAATCCCAGCGGGCACGAGGCGCTGCGCGTCGTCGGCAACCTCGCGACGCCGGACGGCACGCTGGCGCCGCCAGAGATGGTGCGCCGCGTCGGCATCGGCACGCGTGTTCGTATGGTCTTTACCGACGTCGCACCGGGGTTCGCCCTGCCGCAATGGACCATCGACGAGGGCGCACCCCAGCCTGCCCAGCCGTGGCGTTATCCGCAGGAGTGACGATAGGCAGAAATGGGACAGGAAGTTATGGTCTGCCATCGCTGGGGTGATCTGGAGGTCTTGGAGGTCGAGGATCTACTCGAGCCGCTTTTGCCGTCGGGGCACGTACGGATCGCCGTCCGCGCCGCTGGCATCGCCTTCCAGGACACGTGGCAGATCGGGGGCAAGTACCAGACGAAACCACCGTTTTCGATCTGCCCGACAGCAAAATCTGCGGCATTGTTGCCGAGGTTGGCCAAGGCGACACGGATCTCAGGTCTGGCGAAAAGGTCATCGCGCTGCTGCGCTACGGTGGCTACGCCGAGCAAGCGGAGGTCCCGCAGGGGCAGCCACAGAGTGCCGACCGACACCAACGAGCACGACGACGCCGTCCTCGGTATGGCCAACGACACGGCCTACCAAGGGCTCGTCGATCGAGCCGGACTGAAGCCCGGCGAGATCGTCCTGGTGCGCGCGCAGGAGGCGGCGTGAGGGTCGCTGCCGTTCAACTCGCGGCAACTCTGAGGGCGACCGTGGCAGCCGCCTGCACGCCTAAGGTTCCTGTTCCCATCTGACATGCACCAGATTTTTCAGAACTTCATTGACAGTCTTGCGGAGAGTTCCGATGAACAAGCGCTCCGCCTCACCATGGAAGTGGCTGCTGCGGCCCTCGACTTGGCGTGTTTTGCCTATCTGGCACTGCCGCGCGCAGCGGGCGGCGGCGCGCGGCTCATTTCGAATTATCCGACACAATGGACAACGCACTACCTCCAAAGCCACTACGAGCGCCTAGACCCGGTCGTTGCTCAAGCGCTTGGTGATTCTGAGCCGTTCGAGTGGGGGCCAGGGATGAGCCCGTCGACCTTGTCTCCTCAGCAATTTGAGCTTCTCGAGGACGCGGCCTTCTTCGGGATCCGTTACGGGTTTACGATTCCCATCCATGACGGCCGCGGGCCGATAGCCGCCGTCACCTACGCATCCGAAGAGAGGGGCCCCATGTTTCAGCGGTGCATCGAGCGGAACGGACGCGTCCTCCAGCTCATGGCTCTCTACTTCCACGCGCATGCGCGCCGAAAAATTGTCACCGATCGGTTGGTGAACGGCGTCGCCCTTTCGCCACGAGAGCTCGAGTGCTTGGAATGGGCGGCGCGCGGCAAGAGCACTTGGGACATCGGCCAAATCCTCGGCATCACCCGCCGCACTGCCGCTTTTCATCTAGATAATGCCAAGGCAAAGCTGGGCGTTCATTCGATCTGCCAAGCTGTCGCGCAGCTGGCCATGTCCCGGCCGCACGTGGAGTAAGAGACGAGGTATAGTCAACCTGTGCACTCGCACAGGATGTATCGTGGTCAATTCCCGCCTCTACTCGATGGCATTCCGCATCGGACGGAGGCGACACATGATACAGCTGATAACGTTCGATCAATACGGCGAATTCTTGGACCAGCTTGCCGACATGCACCGGCTGCGCTACCGCGTGTTCAAGAAACGGCTCGACTGGGACGTCCAGGCCAGCGGCGACATGGAAGTCGACGAGTTCGACGCGCTGGGTCCCTGCTACCTGTTGCAGCGGAGCGCCGACGGCACTGTCACCGGTTGCGTCCGCTTGCTGCCGACCACCGGTCCCACCATGCTGCGCGACACGTTCGCCGCGCTGCTGGACGGCGGCGCAGCACCCGCCAGCCCGCTCATCTGGGAAAGCAGCCGATTCGGCCTCGATCCAGATCATGCGGGCCCGCTGGCGAGCCAGGGGATCGCCAAGGCGACCTACGAGCTGTTCGCCGGAATGATCGAGTTCGGCCTGTCCCGAGGATTGACCGATATCGTCACCGTCACAGACGTGCGCATGGAGCGCATCCTGCGCCGCGGCTCATGGTCGCTGCGTCGGTTAGGCCAGCCCAAGGCGTTCGGCCGCACGCTCGCTGTGGCCGGATACCTCGAGGTCTCAACCGACAGTCTCGGCCGGGTCCGCGCCGCGGGTCAACTCAAGGGGCCCGCGCTTTGGAGTCCGGTGATCGCGCTGGCGGCGTAGTCACCCTCACCCAGCCCCACATCCAGTGCCGCGCCCCGGGCCGGAGAGGCCGACGTCTGCGGCGACCGTCCCGACGTCGCTATCCGGAGGTCATCCGATGACCATCGAGCCGGGGCCTCTCCGCACCGTCATCGCAGCGGCCGAATACGGAAGCTTCCGGCGGGCGGCGGCGGCCCTTGACGTCAAGCAATCGACGCTCAGCCGCCGGGTCCGCCAGCTCGAAGAATACCTCGGGGTCAAGCTGTTCGAGCGCTCCAGCGGCGGCGTGCGCGTCACGGCGGCCGGTGGAGATGTCGTGCGCACGGCCCGGCGCCTGCTTGAGCAGATGGATCGCATGGTCTCCACCGCGCGCGCCGCCGGCCGCGGCGAAGGCGGCGAGATCACAATAGGCGTCTGCATATCACTGTCCGCCAGCAAGCTGCGCGCCGTCTTGGCCGGCTATGTGCAGGCGTCACCGCATATCGAGATCAACATCGTCGAAAGCTCTCGGGGCCGACTGCTCGACGGTCTTCGAACGGGCGACATGGACATCGTCATTGTCGTGGGCGAGGCCAGGGACCATGGCGGACCGTCGATGCTGCTGTGGTCCGAACGGATCATCGCCGCCCTGCCCGCGGGGCATCGCCTGACAAGCAACGACATGATCTATTGGACCGACCTAAAGGGGGAATTCTTCCTGCTGAGCCGGCGCGACCCGGGGCCCGACCTGCGCAACATCATCGTGCAGAAACTGTCGGCACCCGGCGAGGCGCCCGACATCGCGAGCTGGGACGTCAGCAGCGAGAGCATCCTGGCCATGCTGGAAACAGGTCACAGGATCAGCGTTCACTGCGAATCGTGTGCTGGGCTGACTTACCCTGGTGTTGTCTATCGCGAGGTGCGCGACGCGTCCGGTCCCAGCTACATCCCTTTCAAAGCGTGCTGGGAAGACACCAACAAGAACCCCACGCTGGCGCGCTTCGTCGATCTGCTCCAGAAGCTTCACCAGCCGACTTTGATCACTTAGCGTCTCGGCTTGGGCCGCTCGAACCAGCGCCACGAACGGCTTTGCGTGCCTTGGCAAAGGCCCGGTCTGTCGCCATGAATCGGCCCAGCATCGGCGCCACGAGCTTGGCCGGATCTATCGCCTGTCCGGTCTCGCGGCCGAGCACCTCGGCGTAAGCCAAGAGATCGCGATGGATCGCCGCCGACAGGTCGACCGTCAGCTTCACCGGCTTCTCGTCCAGGATGGCACCCAATCGCAGCTTGGACATCGCCGCCTCCTATTCGCGATAAGGCTGAAGCACGAGATCGCGAGTCACGATCACCCGCACAGGATAGCCGGGACGAATGGTCAGCGTTGGCTGGACGTTGAGATTGCGCCGTACGACCTGCTGGCCGGCCTGATTCAGGGTGTCGCCGGTGCCTCGGCGCAACGCGCGGACGATGTCGCTGTCGTTCTGATCGGATCCCAGCTCGGTGCCGATGGCGAGGATGGTCGAGAGTAGTGCCGCCTTGAACAGAGATCCCCAATGATGGTCGACGCCGTCTTCCAAGCCAGCCTGGCCGGTTGCGTCCGCACCGGGTTGGCGCTCAAGCACGACTGAATAGCCGTTGGGCAGAAGGAGCCGCGTCCAGACCAGAAGGAGGCGCGACTGCCCGAAGGAAACCTGACTATCATAAACTCCGATCAGCCTGGCGCCTTGGGGAATCAGCAGCGATCCGCCAGTGGGCGTGTCATAGACATTCTCCGTCACCTGCGCCGTGATCTGGCCCGGCAGATCAGACCGGAGGCCAGTGACGAGGGCCGCAGGAATAACCGTGCCGGCTTGCAAGACATAGGGCGATGCGGGCCGCGCCAGGCGATCGGGGCTCGTGGTGCGACGATCGACGGGCGCGTTCACGAAGGCGAGCTTGCGGTCCTGGGCGTTCTGGATGGACGCTTCATCGGCTGGTGGCGCAGTCCCGGATATTGCTGCGTGAGTAGGACTCAAACCTGCGCCAATGGGCTGTTGCTGGCGATTGCCTGGAGCAAACAGCCGGCTGACGCGGGCCGCTTCCGTCTCCTGCGCGCGGCGCTGCTGCTCGGCATCGGGCGCCGACGGGCCGGGTTGGCCTTGAGCTGCCACGATCGGCCGGCCGAGATCGCCGGGCAGCGGCGGCCCGAGCGGCGGGACATCGCGAGGGACTCCGGTGTAATCGCGCGGCAAGCCGGCGAGGCCATCGGCCTTGCGCGGCCGGTCGGTGGAGTAGAGTTCCTGAGGTGCGGCCCCGCGCAGCCGGTCGCCCTGCAAGGCCCACAGCACGGCGCCGCAGATCAGGATCAAGGCCAGCGCCGTGCCGCCGACCAGGACATTGCGCGACAGGCGCATGACGCGCGGTCCGTCCGACCGCAGCCTGAAGGGACGCGCAGTCGTCGAGGTTGGCGAGTCGGACAGCGACTGATCCGTCATCGCTGCGGCCTGCCGTCCGTTCGCACGATCCGTACTTTCTGCTGGCTCTCACCGCCCAGCCGCAGCTCGGCCGCGGCGAACAACCGGTCGACAATCAGCACGTTTACGTAAGTGCGGTAGTTGACGATCTCCGGCTTGCCGTCCGGACCGACGATGAAGAGCGGCGGCATCTCGCCCTGCACGATGCCCGGCGAGAACTCGATGTAGACCTTGCGCCCATCGTCATAGGCGTTGGTGGGGCGCCAAGGCGGACTGTCACCATCGATTGCATACCGGTAACGCCGCTGCGCCATCTCGGGAACGACCGGCGCCGACGGCACGGCGCGAATGCTCTTGCCTCGGCTTTCGGGATAGAACCAGGCGACCGACGGCATGTAGGGCCGCTCGTGGGCGCGCAGTTCTATCAGATAGGTACGGCGGTCGGTGTTGACCACGAGATTGGTCTCGATGGCGGGACGGGTCGGCTTGACCAGGATGTGGACGCGACGTGTATCGCCGTTGCCGCTTTCGGTGTCGCCGATGATCCAGCGCACGGTATCGCCGGCCGCCACCGGCCCGGACCCGGTGAGCTGCTCGCCCGGCTCGAGGGCGATATCGGTGACCTGTCCCGGCGCGACATAGACCTGATAGAGCGCGCCCGGGCTATAGGGGAAGACCTGCACGGCGTTGAAATACCCATCGCGGCGCGGCTCGATCCGGGCGGCGCCGTTGGCAGCTTCGACACGGACGATCGGCTCCTTCGCTTCCGACATGCCGGCCCCGCCACCCCGCGCCGGCGTCCAAGACGGCGGAACATACAACGGCCGCGGTCGATCCTCGGCGGGCACCACCGACACCGGAAGCGGCGGCACGCTCTCGTCGTAGCTGATCTGCGGTGGCTTGGTCGACGCGCACCCCGCAATCGAGATCAAGGAGATCAGCATGGCGGGCCGCGCGGCATCCCGGCAGGCTGCAACGACAGACGTCATTCGGGTCGGCGGCACGGTACGTCTTGGCTGCATCATTGTGCGAGCTCCTTCGACCAGTTGATGGCGTTGACGAAGACGCCCAGCGGGTTCTTGCGCAGGCGATCGGCATCGCGCGGCGTCTCGATCACGATGGTGAGAATGGCGGTCCAGCGCTCGGTACTGGAGAGCTGGCCGCTCTCATACCGGCGTTCGGTCCACGCCACGCGGAAACTCTCCGGCGATGCTCGAATGACGCTCGAGACTTCGACGGCAATCTGCATCTTGCCGAGCTTGGCGAAGGGATCGTTGCGACGGGCATAGTCGTTCAGCGCCGCGGCGCCGCGATCGGTGGTGAACTCGTAGGCGCGCAGCCAACCCTGGCGCAGCACGACGGCGTCGGCCGACAGGCCGCGCACATCCTCGATGAAGCGCGCCAGGTGGAAGGCGATCTGCGGATCTGACGGCCGGTAAGAGGCATCGGCCGGAGCGACAGCCTGGGCCTGGCCGAACTTGTCGACTTGTACGACCCAGGGCGTGATCGTGCCGCGTGCCGCCTGCCAGACGAGACCGCCGGCCAAGCCGGTCGCCAGGACCAGGCAACCGAATGCCATCAACCGCCAGTTCCTCGCCTGCACCCGCGCGGAGCCGATGCGGTCATCCCAGACCTGCGCAGCCTTCTGATAAGGCGTTTCCGCTACCGGCGTGTGGCCGTAGCGCAGGGAAGAACGCTTGAACATCACCGGGTCCCTTCGGAGAGATCGATGGAAGATCCGCCGCCGCCATGATCGCCCGAGCGGACGGCATGAATGGCGGCCGAAGCGCCGTGACTCGCGGCCTGGCTTCGCCGCATGCGCCGCGCCCAGGCGGGCGGCGCATCGCGCGGTGCAGGCGCCTCGCCCGCGTCCGCTGCCCCGCCGGCAGCGGCGCCGCCACCCGCCTCAAAGCTGGTCGAAAGGCTCGCCCCCGCCCGGCGGAGCGGACTGGCCGCAGCGGACACTCCCGTCACGGTCACGCCGGACAAGCCACCGCCGCGATATGCCGCCGTCGCCCCGCCGGCGAGCGCCGCGGAGCCGCGCCCCGCCGCGGCTACGGCGCTAGCCCCGCCTGCGGCAATGGCGCCTGCCGCGACGCCGAGGCCGCCGGCAGCCAGGCCGGTCCCCACGGCCGCGCCGGCGCCGAGCTGCGGCCCACCCGAGACGATGCCGTTGGCGATGCCAGGCCCGAAGATGCCCAGCCCCAGCAGCGCCAAGGAGGCCAGCACCAACGCCATGGCGTCCTCGATGGAGGGCTGAGCGCCGCCCGATCCCGAGGTGAACTGCGAGAACAAGGTCGAGCCGATGCCGACGATGACGGCCAGCACCAGGACTTTTACGCCGGAGGAGACGACGTTGCCCAGCACACGCTCGGCGAGGAACGCGGTCTTGCCGAAGAGCCCGAACGGGATCAGCACGAAGCCGGCCAAGGTGGTCAGCTTGAACTCGATCAGGGTAATGAAGAGCTGGACGGCGAGGATGAAGAAAGCCAGCAGCACCACCACCCAGGCAAAGAGCAATACGGCGATCTGGATGAAATTCTCGAAGAAGCTGACATAACCCATCAGTCCGGAGATCGAGTCGAGGATCGGCCTCCCCGCATCGAGACCAACCTGGGCGACGCGGCCCGGCCGCAGGAAGTCAGCCGCCGACAGGCCGGTGCCGGAGGCTTTTAGGCCCAGGCCGGCAAAGCTATCGAAGACGATGCGAGCGAGGCTGTTCCAGTTGCCGATGAGGTAGGCGAAGACGCCGATGAACAGGGTCTTCTTGACGAGGCGCGCGACGACATCCTCGTCCCTGCCCCAGGCCCAGAACAACGCAGCGAGGGTTAGATCGATCGCGGCCAGCGTGGCCGCCAGGAATCCTACCTCGCTGCCCAGCAGCCCGAAGCCGCTGTCGATGTAGCTGGTGAAGACTTCCAGGAACCGGTCGATGACGCCTGTGCCGCCCATCGGCTTTTACTCCGTGCTCTTTGCCCACGTGGCGGCGGGCTCACTCATGGAACATCCGGACGGTCGAGGGCTGATAACCCTGATTGGGCGTCAGGAAACGCCGTAGCTGCTCCCTCGCCTGATCCTGCGCGGCAACCCGCGCGGCCGCCTCGAGGCTCTGGGCCCGCCCCTGCGCGGCGATCGTTGCCGTCAGGTCGGCGAGTTGCTGGGCCTGGAGCGCGAGGAGCTGGTTGCCGGCCTGCGCCGCCTCCAGTGCCCCTGCTGCGCCCTGACTCGCCCCCACGAGAGCGGACATCTCGGTGCGATTGGTGTCGAGGTTGCCGACCACCGTCGCCTGGATGCGCAGTGCGTCCTGCAGACCCGCCACCGAGTTCTGCCAGCGCGCCTGCGCGTTGGAGATAAGAGCGTAATCCGACTGATTGGCCGACGCCGGCGCATAGGTCGTCGAGAATGCCTGATCGATCTGCTGGACGTCATAGGCGATGTTCTGCGCCTGACCGAGCAATTGCCGGGTCCGCCCGATGGACTGCTGCAATTGCTGCAGGGAGGAGTATGGCAGGCTCGTGAGATGACGCGCCTGGTTGATCAGCATCTGGGCTTCGTTCTGAAGCGACAGGATCTGGTTGTTGACCTGCTGCAGGGTACGCGCGGCCGTCAGCAGGTTTTGCGAATAGTTGCTGGGATCGAACACGGTCATCTGCGCAGGAGCCGGCAGCGCGCTGCCCGCAATGATGAAGGTGGTCGCAAGCGCGGTGCCGAAACGACGGACAGAAATCATGACGACTCTCCTGTGCTGAGGTCCGGAATGAGATCGGCAGCCCAGGCTGCGCCGCGGGCGACAAGCCAGCCGCCGAGAAAACCCTCGCGGCCGTGCTCAGTGAGGACGCGTTCAATCTGGGCCTGGTCGGACTTCGAGGATGCCGCGGTCAGGGCAAGCGCCACCTCGCCGAGGCCGAGCTCGAACAGGCGATTGCCACGGCGGGACTGGCAGTAGTAGTCGCGCTTCGGCGTCGCGCGGGAAAGAATCTCGATCTGCCGATCGTTGAGGCCGAAGCGGCGATAGATTGCCGTGATCTGCGGCTCGATCGCCCGCTCGTTCGGGAGGAAAAGACGAGTCGGGCAGCTCTCGATGATGGCCGGCGCAATGAGGGATCCGTCAATGTCGGAAAGCGACTGCGTGGCAAAAACGACCGAGGCATTCTTCTTGCGCAACGTTTTTAACCATTCGCGGAGCTGGCCCGCGAAGCCCTCGTCATCAAGGGCGAGCCAGCCTTCGTCGACGATGAGCAGAGTCGGCCGCCCGTCGAGCCGAGCCTCGATGCGGTGGAAGAGATAGGAAAGGACGGCAGAGGCCGCCCCAGTGCCGATCAGGCCTTCGGTCTCGAATACCTGGACGGAGCCGTCGCCCAGCCGCTCGGCTTCGGCATCGAGCAGGCGTCCAAAGGAACCGCCCAGACAATACGGCTGCAGCGCCCGCTTGAGCGCCGTCGACTGCAGCAGCACCGACAGGCCTGTCAGCGTGCGCTCGCCGAGCGGAGCCGAGGCCAGCGACCCGAGAGCCGACCAGAGATAATCCTTCACCTCAGGGGTGATGGCGATCTTCTCCCGCGCCAGGAGGGCCGAGATCCACTGCGCTGCCCAGCCGCGTTCGGCGATGTCGTCGATGAGCGCGAGCGGCTGGAGGGCGACGGGCGCATCCGCGTCTTCGGTGAGCGCGCCACCCAGATCGTGCCAATCGCCGCCCATGGCGAGAGCGGTGGCGCGGATTGAGCCGCCGAAGTCGAAAGCGAAGACCTGTGCCTTGTCGTAGCGGCGAAACTGCAAAGCCATCAGGGCCAACAGGACGGACTTGCCGGCGCCTGTCGGGCCGACCACGAGCGTGTGGCCGACGTCTCCGACGTGAAGGGAGAAGCGGAACGGTGTCGCGCCCTCGGTCCTGCCGAAGAAGAGCGGTGGAGCATCCAGATGCTCGTCCCGCGCCGGCCCCGCCCAGACCGCGGAGAGCGGGATCATATGCGCCAGATTGAGCGTGGAGACCGGTGGCTGGCGGACATTGGCGTAGGCATGTCCCGGCAGTGATCCGAACCAGGCGTCGACGGCATTGACGGTCTCCGCCATGCACGTGAAATCCCGTCCCTGGATCACCTTCTCGACGAGGCGCAGCCTCTCGTCGGCGATGCGTGGATCGTCGTCCCATACCGTGACCGTCACCGTGCAGTAGGCGGCACCGACGGCATCGGAGCCAAGCTCCTGCAGGGCGGCATCGGCATCGATCGCCTTGTTGTGGGCGTCCGTATCGAGGAGCGTCGATGCCTCGTTAGTCATCACCTCCTTGAGGATCGCAGCGATCGACTTCCTCTTGGCGAACCATTGCCGGCGGATCCGGGTCAGGAGCCTGGTGGCGTCGGTCTTGTCGAGCATGATGGCCCGGGTGGACCATCGATAGGCAAAGGCCAGACGATTGAGCTCATCCAGGATTCCGGGCGTGGTCGCCGCCGGGAAACCCACGATCGTCAACACGCGCAGATGGGTTTCGCCGAGCTTCGGCTCCAGACCACCCGCCAGGGGCTGATCGGCCAGCAGCGCATCGAGATGCATGGGCACTTCCGGCACGCGCACGCGCTGGCGCCGGGTCGAGATGCAGGAATGGAGATAGGTCAGGGTCTCGCCATCGTCGAGCCAGCGGCTTTCGGGCATAAAACCTTCGAGGAGTTTTAGGACGCGATCCGTCCGGTCGATAAAGCCCGCCAGGATCTCGTGCGCATCGGCCCCCTCGGTGCGGGCGCGGCCCTCGTAGAGGAAGCGCTCGGCGCCGGCGGACTCCCAGGACGGCGGCAAATAGAGAAAGGTGAGGAAGTAGGCCGACTCGTAATGAGCCCCTTCCTCTTCGAAAGCGGCCTTTCGCTCGGCATCGACCAGGGCGGAGGCCGCATCCGAGAAACTGCTCTCCGGATAGGTGCTGGACGGCTGCCGCTGCGCCTCGACGAAAATCGCCCAGCCGGAGCCAAGGCGACGCAACGCATTGTTGAGCCGCCCGGCGACGCCGACGAGTTCGGCCGGCACGGCCGAGTCGAGATCGGGTCCCCGGAAATGCGCCGTCCGCTGAAAGGATCCGTCCTTGTTGAGGACGACCCCTGAAGCAACGAGCGCTGCCCACGGCAGAAAATCTGCGAGGCGCGTGGCCGAGCTGCGGTATTCGGAGAGGTTCATCATGCCGTGGTCCTCACACGCCCAAGCGACCCGGGATGCGCAGGTGACGGCGCACGACCTCGACGAAAAGCGGATCGCGTCTGGCTGCCCAAACGGCCAGGCCATGTCCGATCAGCCAGAGCAGGAGGCCGGCGATCCACAGGCGCAGGCCGACGCCGACCGCGGCGGCCAGCGTGCCATTGAGGATCGCCACAGACCGCGGCGCGCCGCCGAGCAGGATCGGCTCGGTCAAGGCGCGGTGAAGCGGCACCACGAAGCCGGGGACGGGCTCGGTCATCAGACCAGGACTCCGCCGCCGAAGGAGAAGAACGACAGGAAGAAGCTCGAGGCGGCAAAGGCGATCGAGATGCCGAACACGATCTGGATCAGGCGCCTAAAACCGCCGGAGGTGTCGCCGAAGGCCAGGGTGAGGCCGGTGACGATGATGATGATCACGGCAACGATTTTGGCCACCGGACCCTCGACCGATTGCAGGACCTGCTGCAGCGGCTGCTCCCACGGCATGCTGGAACCGGCCGCGTAGGCCGCCGACGAGAAGGCCAGCGGTATCGAGGACAGAATGGCGGTCGCCGTGACGGCGCGCCGGATCGCGAAGCGCATCATTGACGTTCTCCTGCGGGTGAGAGGGCATAGTCCGAGTTGGCGCCGAGACCGTCGACGCGGGCGAGTTCGGTCAGCCGGCGCGCGACGCCCCGGCCCGACAGCACAGCGATCAGGTCGATCGTCTCGGCGATGAGGGCCCGCGGCACGGTGACGACGGCTTCCTGGATGAGCTGTTCTAGGCGCCGCAGCGCCCCGACGGCCGTTCCAGCGTGAATGGTGCCGATGCCGCCGGGATGTCCGGTGCCCCAGGCTTTTAGGAGATCGAGAGCTTCGGCGCTGCGCACTTCGCCGATTGGGATGCGGTCGGGCCGCAGCCGGAGCGACGAGCGCACCAGATCGGACAGCGACGCCACGCCATCCTTCGTGCGCAACGCCACCAGATTGGCGGCGCGGCATTGCAGCTCGCGGGTATCCTCGATCAGCACGACCCGGTCGGAAGTCTTGGCGACTTCGGCAAGCAGCGCGTTGGCAAGGGTCGTCTTGCCGGTCGAGGTGCCGCCGGCGACGAGGATGTTTCGACGGTCCGAAACGGCCTGCCGGAGTACATCCGCCTGGCCGACCGTCATGATGCCCGCCGCGGCGTAGTCCTCGAGGGTGAAGACGGCGACCGCCGGCTTGCGGATCGCGAAGGATGGCGCTGCGACAACAGGAGGAAGGAGCCCTTCGAAGCGCTCTCCCGTCTCGGGCAGCTCCGCCGACACGCGCGGGCTGCCCGGATGGACCTCGGCCCCGACATGATGGGCGACGAGCCGCACGATGCGCTCGCCCTCGGCGGGCGCGAGACGCTCTTGGGTCTCGACCATGCCGCTCGACAGCCGGTCGATCCAGAGTCGCCCATCGGGGTTCAGCATGACCTCGACGACCGACGGGTCCTCGAGCCAGGCGGCGATCGCTGGCCCCAAGGCGGTCCGCAGCATGCGCGCACCGCGGGAAATCACCTCAGCCCGGAAGGAATGGACCGTCATCGTCACCCCGTTTGCTGGACCGTGCGAGCAGCGGTCGTTGAATGGGGTCGATTAGAAAGAGGAGGAAATGGGCCGGCGCAACAAGTTCGAAGGGGGCGCAGTAACCTGGCGTACAAAAGCAGGGGCACGTCGGTCGGGCCTCAGGACCGATGGCTTCCCTCGTCCGCCGTTTCATCTGCAGGCGCGATATCCTGGGAGATCTCGTCGGCCAGGGTCCGGCTTTTGGCCAGGCGCCGGCCGAGCGCCTCGACATAGCCCTCGTAACGCTCCCGGCCCTTGGCCTGCGCGCCCGGCTGCGCTGCATCCGGCAGAGGTGGAGTCGCCGTCAGCCAGAAGCGTACGAAGAGCGCCAACGCTTCGTTGGAAATGGTGACGTTGCGCTCAAGCCGCTCGACTTGGCGGGTGAGCCGGTCGAGCCGGCGGGCGAGTGCTCCTTCCAGCCTCTCTGACCCGTCCGGCGACAGAAAGGATGCGAGGGCGGTTTCCACGATGAGCGCCTGCGGCACGCGCTTGCGCTGTGCATAGTCGGCGAGCTTGATCGCCAGATCGGGCGGCAAGCGGAAGGTATGCTTGGTCCGCATCCGGTGGCTCAGAGGTCGATACCGTCGCCGGGATCCAATGCGGCCTGGCGGGCGAGACCTCGGGCGGCGGCGCGCAACGCTCGAGCGCGCACGGCGTCCTCGTCGGGCTCATCCTCGCCAAACGCAAACTCCGGCGAGGGCGTAGGAGGCTCGGGGGCGATGTCTTCATGCTCGGCAAGCTCCGGCTCTCGGCGGATTCCGCTGTTAGCGGGATCATCGACGGGGTGCATCGCCGGGAAACCCGCCACTCCCTCGCTCCCGCTCCGACTCGCCGGAGCGGGCGTGCCGCTCCAGTCATCCGCCGCCGCGCTGGTAACCTTCGGCCTTTCCGACTTTGGTGGCGGAAACAGACGCTCCGTTAGCCGCCGATCCTCATAGTAACGTGCCTTCCTAGCGCGAATCGGCGGGCAGCCTGAGACCAGCACCAGTTCGTCTGTGGCCGGCAATTGCATCACCTCGCCGGGCGTCAACAGCGGGCGCGCCGTCTCTTGCCGCGAAACCATGAGGTGACCGAGCCAGGGACTGAGCCTATGGCCGGCATAGTTCCTGGCATCGCGAATCTCGGTCGCGGTGCCGAGCGCGTCCGAGACGCGCTTGGCGGTGCGCTCGTCGTTCGTGGCGAAGGAGACGCGCACATGGCAGTTGTCGAGAATGGCATTGTTCGGGCCGTAAGCCTTCTCGATCTGGTTGAGCGACTGGGCGATGAGGAAGCTCTTCAGCCCATAGCCTGCCATGAAGGCGAGCGCGGATTCGAAGAAGTCGAGGCGACCCAATGCGGGGAACTCATCGAGCATGAGGAGCAACCTGTGGCGCCGGCCCTTTGCATGGAGTTCCTCGGTCAGCCGGCGGCCGATCTGGTTCAAGACGAGCCGCACTAGCGGTTTGGTCCGGCTGATGTCGGAGGGCGGCACGACGAGATAGAGGGTTGTCGGCCGTTCGTCCTCGACGAGATCACGGATGCGCCAGTCGCAACGGCAGGTCACCCGCGCCACCACAGGGTCCCGGTATAGACCGAGGAAGGACATGGCGGTCGACAGCACGCCCGAGCGTTCGTTCTCGCTCTTGTTCAGCAGTTCCCGGGCGGCCGAGGCGATCACCGGATGGGTCCCGGCTTCGCCGAGATGTGGTGTCATCATCATCGCCCGGAGCGTCGTCTCGATTGGCTGCTTCGGATCGGACAGGAAGGCCGCGACGCCGGCCAGCGTCTTGTCCTGCCCCGCATACAGGACATGCAGGATCGCGCCGACCAGCAGGGCGTGGCTGGTCTTTTCCCAATGGTTCCGGCGCTCCAGCGCCCCCTCGGGGTCGACAAGGACGTCCGCAATATTTTGGACGTCGCGTACTTCCCATTCTCCCCGACGGACCTCGAGCAACGGGTTGTAGGCGGCCGAGTCCGCATTGGTCGGGTCAAACAACAGGACGCGGCCATGGCGTGCGCGGAAGCCGGAGGTCAGCTCCCAGTTCTCGCCCTTGATGTCGTGAACGATCGAGCTGCCCGGCCAGGTCAGCAGGGTCGGCACAACCAGGCCGACACCCTTCCCGCTACGCGTCGGCGCAAAGCAGAGGACGTGCTCTGGTCCGTCATGGCGCAGGTAGTCGGCACCGAGCTTTCCGAGGACGACCCCGTCGAGGCCCAACAGCCCCGCATTGCGTGCCTCGCGCACCGTCGCCCAGCGCGCTGAGCCATAGGTGGCCACGTTTTTCGCCTCGCGCGCCCGCCAAACCGACATGCCGATCGCCACCGCGATCGAGATCAATCCACCCGAGGCCGCGATGCAGGCGCCTTCGACGAAGATGGAAGGCGCATAGGCGTCATAGGCGTACCACCACCAGAAGAAGGCGGGTGGGAGGTAGACCGGAACGCCGGCGAGTTCGAACCAGGGCGGCCCGAGCTGGAGCTGATAGCCCAGCCGCCAGGCCGTCCATTGCGTCGCCCCCACAGGGTGACGAGCACGATGGCGAATACGAGGGTGATCTGCCCCCACAGGATCTTGGTCGCGGACATGACGACGCAAGATCAGGCGGGTGATTCCCAGGTCTGCAAGAGCGACATCATGTTGAGGGTTCCGACGGCGGCCTTAGCGTGCAAATCGGACGAGAGGAGATGCTGATGTGGCCCGGACTGCAACTCGAGCTCCGTAAGCCGAAGAGGTGATCGAACTCTGAAGTCGTTCGATTTCGCGGACGCGCACGACCGTTTCGTCGCCGCGACATTGCGCTTTGGCGCAAAACCGCGGCGACTCTTCGGCATGGTCTGCTACCCGGCTCGGTTCCCCAGAGACTGGATCGCCGCGTCAATATTCTTGAGCATGGCGCGCAACGGCGCGCAGTCCGGATAGTGCTGGGTCAGCAGCTGCTTGGCGTGCTCCAAATCGACGATATGGGGGTTCGTCAACGCTTGACCCGTTGTGCGATCAGCATAGGCGCCACTGTCTTCATGATAGTAGAGGTCGAAGAATTTCTCATCTGACAAAGCGGCGCGGCTGTGCTCGCACTGCACCCAGTCATCGAGATCGCAGCGGACACGATTCAGACGATTGTAGACGCCACGGCGAGCGCGGCATTGCGCGATGACTGACTTCAAGCGTTCGCCCACCTCGGCATGGGCTTCGATCGGCATCCGTTTGGCCGGCCGGCGACGCTCGGTCCGCTGCAAGACCATGCGGTACGGTACCGTAGCAGGCGGACTACGTTTGCCGTGCGTCTGCGGCGTGGGCCGCGGTGCTTCTGCCTTGGCTTTCGCCGCGGGGCTGAAGAATGGGGGGACGACTGGCCCAGACTCGCCGTTCCAGTTCGCCTCGACGATCGGCGGCGGCAAGGAGTCCAAGGCGGCGAGGCTCGCCGCTAGGCTGAAGCCCTTCTGATTGTCCGCGGCGAGGTAAAGAGCGCAATCACCCTCCGGATAATACATTCCGGCCCAAGAAGTCCTGACGATCTCCCAGCCGTGCTTGCGTGCCCATGCCAGGCGATCTTCCGGGATCCCCTGCTCGTCGCCTGAATAGGGTTCGTCCACGAACACATAGACCTTGGTCGCCGGATCGTACCATTCGCTGTAGTGATCCTTTCCGGGAACCGCGTTCGCGACGTTGCCGCGTGGATAGGCACGGCTGTGACCCGCCGACGGCCGCAGGCCCGTCGCCTCCATGAACGCCAAGGTCCGCGCAGCAGCGCAGACAAGACGGCGTGCGTCGGATTGCGAGGCCGTGTTCAAGTTGCGCGTCAGATGATCTGCCGCAGCGAAGCGAAAGCCCCTGAAATGCCGCGCCGACCTCAGATGGGCTGGCTTCACCAGTTCGTCGAGCGGTGTCGCCAGCCGGACCGAGAGGGTCTCCTGGCCGCTCTCCCCGGTCTCGCGATCGCGCCAATAAGTGGTGATGTAGGTCATATGGCTTGGCGTCGTCCAGGCACCCCCGCCGAGTTGGCGACGCGCATGCCTGAAGTTCTGGAAGCCGCCTGCCACGGCCGCGGCGTCGAGCGCGGGGGTGTGCTTCAAGCCTAGGCTGGCTTTGACGGTCTTGGCGTAACGCTTGATGCCGACGAGAGTCGACGGACGGATAGGTTCCTTGGACATGCCAGTTCTCCTGGCTCTTTACGAAACGTCACCCGCTAACCGCTTCTCGAGCCCGAACATGACATGACCGGGAGAGACTTCCTGGGGCAGCGCTGTCAACAGCTTCGCTACGGCGGGTGGCGGGTTCCTGCCTAAGAACCAGAACACCAGTTTATCATGTATTCGGCCATTTAGAAAAAGCCCTTAGCAAATTCGGTAGTGGGTCAGTTGAAACGGTTCAGGCGTTAGCCGCCCTGTGTTCTTCATGTGCAGCACGCCAGACGTCTCGCGCAGCATCAGCATTCATCGCCGCAATGCCGAGCCCAACGATCAGGTCGGGCCATCCGGAAAGCGCGTAGGCGGTCACAAACCCCGCCACAATGATGGCGACGTTTGCCACAGCATCATTTCGAGCCGAAAGGAACGCTGCCCGCGTCAAGCTGCCACTATGAGCCCGGAAACGCACCAGCAGGAACGCGCATGACAGATTGACAGCCAATGCGCCGGCACCGGTCAGCGTCAGGAGAAGCGGCGCCGGCGGGAACGGAGCCATGAACTTCTCCCACGCTGTCCAGAGCGTCGCGAGGCCGGGAATGAGTAGAATGCAGGCAAGAGCCATTCCCAAGCGAGCCCGGTTGGTTGCATTCCATCCAAGCGCTATGGCGATCAGAAAATTCACTGAGGCGTCTTCGAGAAAGTCGACACTATCGGCGAAAAGCGAGACCGAGCCGATGGCGCGGGCAACGGCGAACTCGACGCCGAAATAGGCCAAGTTGAGGACGGCAACGATGATGACAACTTTGCGCAGCTTCGCGTCCATTCCCCAATGCTAGCACCTTCGCCCGGTTCCAGGATTCCCACTCTGCAGCAACACCAAGGCCAGAGATTTCAAACTGACCCACTACCGCAAATTCCCAGAGGGTTCAGGATCTCCCGCTGCCGGATTGGCCAGTGTAAGGGCATTTGTCGCCCGCCGAGCGACGCAGAGCTGTGATCAACGCTGCAAGCCAGCGGGCGTCGCCACCTGCTCGGTGCTGAGGGAGCGCCTGCCCCGCGACCAGGTCAACGCACGCCTTTATCTCTTCATCGCGCAAGTCCAGCTGACCGACCAGGGTGACGATAAGGGACAGGATGGTCTCCGCGCTGCCCGGCCATGGGCTGGTCTACAGTCCCAATCCCCGGCTTCGTCCGAGCGACCAGTTCACATCCCCGCCAGGCAGGGCGACGCCCGAGATGACACGGCCGACATGTTGCTCAAGCGCGGGTCGCCAAGGGACCAGGCTGAAGCCCAGCCCATCATCGATCATGGCGAACCGGCCGCTGGAAAGCTGCGCGGAACCGATCAACTGGCCGGTAACTTCGTTGCCGGCAATGGCGGGCCGCCATTGCCGGCCCCGCTCGGCGGCGAGCGCCCTGCCGGCGCGCTCGATGTCACGAGCCTCCAGCCGCAGCACCAAATCTCTTGGCGCACGGACTCGGCCGTCGCCGAGGTCGGCGGCATAGCCCTTGTCGGCCAGCCAACGCCGGCGCTTGGCCAGTGCCGCCGTCACTTCCCGGCCGAATCCGTCGTCCACCAGGACGGTACGCTGCCGGGACGCCAGCTCGCGGTCGAGCCAGGTCGCGCCGTCATGGCCGATCTGCTGCTCAAGGCCCGTAGGCGAGAGAACGGTGATCCGGCCCATCGTCCGGTCGCGCGCGAGATCGTAAGCCTGCCCGCGTTCGGAAAGATCGGCCGGAACGCGCCACTGGTCGGCGTCGATCCGCTCGACATGGCCGGCCCGGCGCAGCGCCTCCAGGCGCCGCACATGGGATCGGACGTAGGCCGCGGGATCGCCACCCAGACGCTCGACGGTGCCGACGGCCTGCTCCAGATGCCTGGCCGGCCGATAGATGCCCTCCTTGCCGGCAATCGCCAAGATGTTGCGGTCCGAGGCGCGCGGGCCGGCCTGGCTGAAACCCGCCGCCACGATCATGCCCCGCCGGATATCCTCGGCGCGGGCCGGGTCGATCTCGAAGTGATGGACACGCCCGTCCACGCCGTCGATCACCAGCCGCACGCGCTCGCGCATCTCGTCGCCGCCCAGCCCCTTGTCGAGCACGCGGCCAACGATCGGCTCGGTCATCTTCTCCCGGTGAAGGACATAGCCCGCGATAGAACGGGCGTCGGCCAGCCCTTCCCGGTCCAATGCCCGGTGCATTGTCTTGATGATGTCGCCGCGCTCGCCCAATTCCCGCAAGGCGGGCTCGGCCCTGGGCGACACGGTCCAGCGCCCAGGTTCCACCTCGGTGGCCAAGCCCATGCGCTCCAGCTTGCGCGCCCGCTGGATCAGCAGCGCCCGGTTTTGCCGCAGGCCGTCGAGCATGTCCCGGTCCGGGCGCAGGTCGGCGAACTCGTTGCGGCTCCTTTGCTCGGCGATCAGCATGCGGTCGAGCCGGGTGAAGCGGTCGGCATCGACCTCCCGCTCCAGGCTCCGGGACACCTCCTGCTCGGTCTGCCGGCCGAGCTCCCGGGTCACCATCTCGCTCGCCCGCTCCCGGATTCCATAGGCAATGTAGTCGCCGGCGATGTTGAGGGTCCTGCCGTCATCGATGACGCCCCGGACGATGATGTGGGTGTGAGGGTGGCCGGTGTTGTGGTGATCGACCGCTATCCAATCGAGCCTGGTGCCAAGGTCGGCTTCCATCTGCTTCATCAGTTCGCGCGTGGTGGTGCGGGAATCGGCGAGCTCGACACCATCCTCGGCCGACACGATGAAGCGGAACTGATGACGGTCCGCGCGGCCGCGTTCGACGAATGCATGACCGTCCTCGATATCTCGGCTGGCCGAATAGACCTGGCCCCTCTCCCCGTCCTTCGTCACGCCGTCCCGCTGGAGATAGCGCAGGTGGGCGTCGACCGCCTTGGCGCTGACGAACTGCCGTCCCCGGGCGCCACCGCGCTGCGGATTGAGCTTCACGACGCGAGCCTTGACCGCGACCCGCCGAGACCGTGTTCGGGTTCCGGCGTCCCCGCTCCAGGGGCTTCGGTTCTTCAGCGCTGCCGCCACCGCCGCGCCGCGGCCCCGCGCGTTGAATCGGCTGCTCCCCTTCCTGGTCCCATTCAACCGTGAAGGATTGCCGCCAGCCCGCCGTATGGCTTGTTGGATCTGTCCGGCGAAGCTGGTCGGGCGGGCGCGCACGCCGCCGATGCGGCGTCCGCCGATCCGCGTACTGCCACGATCCCGGATCTTGCCCGGCCGGAGTCGGAAGTCGTCTTCATCGCGTGCCATGGCATGACGATTGGAAGCCGCGCGAAGGCTCGCAAGAGGCAGACTGTGCGCATCGTCGCGTGGCGTCGAAAAGGTCGTTCCAGCGTAGTGGCGGGAGGCTATGCCTTCGAGCGACGGCGCTCGGAGCGTTGAATGCAAATGATAAATTGATCCAAGAGCCGCCCGAGCATCGCAACAAGCTGCTACGAGCTGCTCAAGAAACAACGTGCAGACAGGTTTTCAGGCGCCTGGCGCCGGCAGCGGGGCAACCCGCTTTATCTTGCCGTCCGTGGCTTGGGTGCCCCTGACGCCTCCATCTCACTGGCACACTTGCAAGGCTGCCAGAACAGGCACTGCTCTCGAGGCGTCGGATCATTGCGATGCTCCTGCAATTGCTCGGCCGACAAATAATCCCTCGGCCCGCGGCTGCAGTGCCAACTCGCCGGCAAGGGAACGGCCAACTGAAGCGCGATCGGATGGCGGCACGGGTTGCAATCCTGCCGACGAACCGGGAACACCACGCGTAACGAATAGCGCTGCCTCCTGCCAAGGGATCACACGCCGGGTGATCGCGGGGGTGCCTCCACCCGGCATCTCACCGATCATTGGTGCGAGGATTGCGACGTAGAGCTGCGTCTCAGAGGGCAGCTCACGCCCCGTTGCCATGTACTCCTCGTACCGCCTGGGGCCTGCATTGTAGGCCGCCAGAAATCCAGGTGACCCATAGCGGTCATGCATCTCGCGCAGATACGCAGCGCCAGCAAGAATGTTGTCGCGCGGGTCAAAGGGGTCGACGCCAAAGCCGTAGCGAGACCGCAAATCGGCCCACGTATCTGGCATGATCTGCATGAGGCCCATCGCACCAGCCGGCGAGACAGCACGCAAGTTGCCGCCGCTTTCCAGCGTCATGACGGCATTGATCCAGGAGATCGGCACACCGAACCGCTGCGCAGCCTCCGCAACGAAATCGGCAAATGGATCTGCGGCAGCTTCCCTCTTCGACTGATTAACAACGAGCGGGCCAGCGTAGGCGAGATGAGCAACTCCGGCGGTCAGCGAAGGCAGTAGGGCGAACGCCAGCATCGCACCTACCGCACGAACGCGTCGCCGGATCGTGACCGGGAAGGGAGCAAGGTTGAGATGTCTGGCGGACAAGCAGTCGGCAGTTCGAGCTCGGACACGGTGCATGATTACTCCTTCTCGATCCAAACGGGTTGTGCGCGCGCGATTACGGCAGACGACGAGATCGGTCCAAAGTATCTGCCGTCCAAGGAATCGGTTGATTGCGCATTCATGAGGAAGAGCTGACCATCAGCGATGACACGGCACCCTTCCCAGACCGGAAGCGGCCGGCCGCGACTGTCGCGCTCGCGCGCATCGCCCATTGCGATGGTGTCGACAAAGATTGAGCTCCCTACTCGGCAGACGGTTTGTCCAGGCAGTGCCAGGACATGCTTCAGCATCGGGACGCCGCGCGGCAGATAGCTGCCATTGGCGAGGAAGGTTGCGAGCGGGTCGGGTGGCAAGACAGCGACAAGCTCGCCGAGATACCGAGCCTTGCTTCGGTGCAAGCGGTAGAGGCCGAGCGGGACGCTCGCCGAGGCGTTCCACATGAAGAGCGGTGTATGGCCATGACCGCAGGCGAGAGACAGCATGGCGATGCCAACCAGAGCGCAGACCATGATCGATCGACGAGCGGTCACGGCTCGATCCGTTGACGGCGGAGCCAAGCCTGATGACGCGAGCGCGTGTACCATCTCGGTGTCTCGGCGGCAGACAGGCGGTTATGTACGTGACGCCAATAGTCTGGCGCAGCGTCCACCGGGTCGACACCAACCCCTTCGACGATATCGATCATCTGCAGCACCTGCTGGACCTTCGCCCAGCCTGAGATCCGCAGCAGAATGTCGCCACCCGGACGCACGTACGGAACGGTCGCGCACGGAGCACCGGCAGGTACCGTGCGCAGGATGTCGATGCGGGACACGATGGTGCCGAAGTCGTTGGCGGCCCAGCGGACGAAGGCAAAGATGCTGCCGGGCGTGAAGGACAGGACACGTCGCCGGCGATCGAGAATCTGTTCTGCTGCTGGCCGGCCGAAGCGGATCCAGTGCTCGATGTGCTTTTCGAGCCACAGGAGCTCGACGTGGGTGAGATCGCTCATGCGGCACGCCCGACGCGAGGCGCATGCACCAGCTGCCTCCGTCCCGGCCCACCTGTCGTTTTCCCTTGAATCGGAGTCTGGGCGGCTCGTGGTTTTCGAGTCTTTGTGCGGGCTTGGGCATCGCCGGATTTTCCTTGAATCATAGATTTGGTCCTTAAATCGTGGACTGACCCCAACATCTGGGTGTAAACTCAACTCGCGCGATGGTGAGTCGGAGGGAGCGATGAGACGCATCCCGCTCAGTCGGCGTTCGCACGTCACAGGGTTCCGGCCTCTCGACGGAGAGGCGGTCGAGCACGAGAGCGCGCTCGAACGAGACTTCGTGTTGCTGGTGAGCTTCCTCGACGCCGGCGCCGCGATCACGTCGCAGCCGCTGACGATCGAGTACCAGGACGGTGCGCGGCTGCGCCGGTACACACCGGACTTCCGGGTGATCTGGAGCGACGGCCGCTCGGAGCTGGTCGAGGTCAAGTACCGCACCGACTTGCGTGCCCAATGGCCGCAGCTTCGGCCAGGCTTTGTCGCTGCGCGTGCCAAGGCGACCGCGAGCGGCGGTCGCTTCCGCATCGCGACCGAACGCGGCATCCGCGGTCCGCTGCTGGACAATGCAAGGCGATTGCTGCCGTTGCGCGGAGCGCCACTCGATCCGGCCGCATCAGAACATGCTCTGCGCGCGGCACGATCGCTCAGCGACCCGACCTTCGGGCGGATCGTCGACGCGATGTCGTGCGACAGAGCTTCGGCGCTCGGTGCTGTTTGGCGGCTCATCGCGCGCGGCACGCTCAGCACCGATCTCGCAGTGCCGATAAGGCTCGATTCCCCGGTGAGGTCAGCATGACCGGCGCGGCAGGCACGCCCGATCTCGCGGACGTGTCTGCCGTCGACTGGCGTGAGGCGCGCCGTCGCTTCGAGGTGATCGGTGTGCTGGCAAAGTCGCCGGAACGATCGCGCCGCGATGCCGAGGTGGCGGCTGAGACGCTCGGATACAGCGTCACCCTCGTTTATCGATTGCTGGCGCGCTACCTCGCCGACCCGCGCGTCACCAGCCTGTTGCCGCGTCGGCGCGGTCGACGGCACGGTCAGCTTCTCCTGCCGGCCGAGGTCGATGAGGTGGTTCAGACCACGATCGACGAGGTCTTCCTCAGCCGGCAACGGCCGCGTGTCAGCGATCTCGTGACCGAGGTGCGGCGGCGCTGCTGGACGCTGGGTCTGGCAAAGCCGAGCCGCAAGGCGATTGAACTGCGTATCAATCAGCGAGCGTCCGGCGAGATCCTGGCGAAGCGCGCCGGCCGCAAGGCTGCACGCGACCGCTTCGCACCGGCGACCGGCTCGCTGACGGCGCCGTGGCCGCTGGCGCTGATCCAGATCGACCACACGCTGGTGGACGTGATCGCGGTCGACAGCATCACCCGGCAACCGATCCAGAGGCCGTGGCTGACCATCGCGATCGACGTCCACTCGCGATGCGTCGCCGGCTTCCACCTGGCGCTCGAGCCGCCGTCCGCGACGTCGGTCGCGCTGTGCATCGCCCACGCCGCTCTGCCGAAGGCCGGCTGGCTGATGGCGCGCGGTGTCGCCGGCGATTGGCCCGTCCAGGGCCTGCCGGAGCGGCTGCACCTCGACAACGCCAAGGAGTTCCACTCCGAGGCGCTGAAGCGCGGCTGCGAGCAGTACGGGATCGCCGTCGATTATCGTCCGGTGCGGACACCGCACTATGGCGGGCACTTAGAGCGGCTGATCGGCACGATGATGGGCAAGGTCCATCTCTTGCCCGGCACCACCTTCTCGGACGTGCGTGCCAAGGGTGACTGGAAGCCCGAGACGACCGCGGCAATGACGCTCGACGAGATCGAATGCTGGCTCGCCCACGCCATTGTCGGCGTCTATCACCGCGATCTGCATCGCGGCATCGGCACCACGCCGCTCGCGGCCTGGGAGCGCGGAATCCTGGGCGACGGCGAGACGCCGGGACGCGGCACGCCGACCGCCGTCGCCGATCCGCGCCACTTCCTGATCGACTTTCTGCCGATGGAGCGCCGCCTGGTCCGCCGCGAAGGCGTGTTCCTGCACTCGATCGGTTATTGGTCGGACGTGGTGCGCACCTGGATCGGTGAACGCGAGCGCATGATCGTCCGCTATGATCCGCGCGACCTCAGCCGCATCCACCTGCTCGCGCCCGACGGGCGCTACTACGACCTCAGCTATTGCGACCTGCGACGGCCGTCGATCAGCTTGTGGGAGCATCGGCTGGCGCTGAAGCGGCTGCGCGAGGAAGGGCGCGCCGAGATCGACGAGGAGGCGATCTTCGCGGCGATCGACGCCATGCGCAGCATTGCCGAACGCGCGAGCGTGGAGAGCAAGGTGGCACGCCGCCAACGGGAGCGGCGGCTGCGCCTCGACAGCGTCGTGGCCGAACGGCGCCCTGTCGCGACACTGCCCGAACCAGCTCCACAGATCGAACCATTGCCCGCCGATCAGCGGCTGTTCAAAAACGTGGAGGAGTGGACATGACGGACTCTTCCTATCCGCATCTGCTCCCGCAGATACGCGCCCTGGCCGATGCACCGGCCGAGATACGCATCCGGCGCATCCGTGCAGATCGGTGGATTGGCTATGCACGGGCAGAAGCCGCCCTGTCGGCTATGGAGGACCTGCTGACGTTCCCGAAGCGGACGCGAATGCCGAACCTCTTGCTGGTCGGCCCCAGCAACAACGGCAAGACGATGATCGTCGAGAAGTTCAGGCGCGAGCACTTGCGCGGCGCCGAAGCCGATCTCCGCGAAGGTGCGATCGCTGTCCCGGTCCTAAAGGTGCAGATGCCGCCGGCGCCGGATGAACGCCGCTTCTTCTCGGCGGTGCTCGAAGCGCTTGGCGCGCCCGATCGCAGCAACGATCGGCTGGCCGCCAAGCAGGACATGGCGATGCGGATGCTCCGCGCGACGAATGTGCGGCTGCTCGTCATCGACGAGGTCCACAACATCCTGTCGGGCTCGCGCGACCAGCAGCGCCGCTTCCTCAACCTGCTGCGCTGGCTTGGCAATGAGTTGCAGATCCCGCTCGTCGCGGTCGGCACGTCGGAGGCGCTGCGCGCCATCCAGAGCGACGACCAACTCGCCAACCGGTTCACGCCGTTCAGCCTGCCGTCGTGGCGGTACGACGCCGAGTATCTGCGGCTGCTCAACACGCTGGAGGCGATGCTTCCGCTGCGCGAACGATCGGGCCTGGAGGAGTCGGCGCTCGCGCAGAAGCTCCTGAATGCGGCCGAGGGCATCCTCGGCGAGGTCGTGAACCTGGCGACGACGGCGGCGGTCGCCGCTGTTGCCGCCGGCGAAGAGCGCATTCGCATCGAAAGGATCGACGACATCGGCTTCATCCCTCCCACGGAGCGCCGGCGTGTCGCCGGCTGAGACATACGAGGTCGAGTTCCTCGACGCGGAGGTCGTCGAGGCGCCGCGCCTGCCGGCGCGTGTGACGCCGTTCCCGGATGAAGCGCTGGCATCGTGGCTGTTGCGGTTCGCCGATCCATTCGGCGTTTCGCCGAAAGCCCTGCTGCTCGGCGACGGTGAGGCGGACCTCGCAACGCATCCGGAATGGTGGCGCAAGCCTGATCCGCTCCTCATCGCAGCGGTTGCGCGCAGCACCGGCGTGTCGGACGATGATGTTCGCGCACTGACCTTTGCCGACTGGCCGGATGACGGGCGCGATGACGCACTGCCGGAACGGTTCAGCCGTCAGCGCTTCACGGTCGAGCGGCCGGCGCGCCAGCCGCGCCGCATTGGCGTCTGCCCAGACTGCTTCGCCGAAGACGACATCCCTTACGTCAGGCGCACGTGGACGCTCGGCTGGTTGGCTGCCTGTCCCATCCACGGAACAGTGCTGGTGCGCGTCTGTCCCGATTGCGGGAAGAAGCTGCGGTTGCCCGCCTTGTCGTCTCGCGATCACTTCGCGCCGGATCGTTGTCCGCATTGCGCGTTCCGGCTGGCCCGCACCTCGACCAGGGCCGCACCGGAGCCTGTGGTGCGCTTCCAGCAGCATGTGCTCAGTGGCCGGCCGAAGGGGATTGTCGATCTGCCCGAAGTTGGTGTGCTCGCTTGGCCCGTCGCCGTCGCACTGTTCGACGTGCTGCTCGGCACCGTCTGGATCGATACGAAGCCGGTGGGTCGCGATCGGCTCTTCACGCGGATCGCGCGTGACCTGGGCGCCGAGCCATTCGGAGAGATCGCCGACGCTTATCAGGGCCTGGCAATCCTCACCTGGATGCTCGAGGCGTGGCCGATGCGCGCGCAAGCCGCTCTCGCGATCCTGGGCGCGGTGAGAGCGCGACGCCAAATGCAGCGCTGGCCCAGCCTCGACACTGATGTCCACGCCCAGGTTGAAGCGCTCCTGCTCACAATATGGCCGGATCAGCAGCACCCAGCGGGTCGGGCTTGGTGGCGCGAATGGATTGAGAGCCTGCCGGAGACGGGGGACGATCTGCGCGCCCAGGCTGCTCGGGAGCGGTTGCCTCATCGGCGCGCCCGTTTGCTGGCGCTCGCCGATGTGCGCGATGGCCTGCCCGTTGTGGTGGCCGCCGAGGCTGCCGGCGTGATCGCACGAACCATCTACATCTGGCTGAGGCACGGCGCCGCGAATGGCCTCGATGCCGCGCTCGAACGGCCTAGGTGGCTCTACCTCACGGAGCCGCAGGTGATGGAACTCGCCGCATGGATTGCCGCCGCTCCGCCCGATGGGCCCCGCTGGCGTTCCAACCGCGTGCAAGGCGAAGCGCTGCGTCGCTTCGGCACCGAGATCAGCATCAACGTCGCTGACCGCCTGCTGCGCCGGCATGGTCCTTGGCGTCGGCGGAAGGTCCTCAAGAAGAGGAGGTTCAGCGTTGCGCCGGTCTACGATTAAAGGGACACGAGTCCACGATTTAAGGAGCCGGTCACTCATTTATCGGCCCCAGTCCACGCTTTTGGGGGAACCGACACCACCAGTCATCCACAGCTGTGGATGCATATCGTCCGTTAGACAGATTCCGAAGGAATCTGAGTTAGGGAAGTTACGGGCGGTCCAAGTCGCTGAGCGCCAACGACAAATCGCTGAATCGGGTCCCCGATAGCACGAGGATCGGGTCCCCGATGGCACGATAGTCGTGGTCCCCCATGGCACGAGCCAAGTCACAGCTTGTCCCCAGGGCGAACGGAGGCCGGCACAAAATTGAGACGCTCGGTGCCGCGTGAGTCGCGTTCGATGACGAGCCGGTAACCGGGCAGCCTTTGCCTGCGGACAATCTCTCGCAGGTCGTAGGCGAAGTGTTTGAGCGGTGACAGGCTGCCCGACTTGGCGTGGAGGTGCAGGAAGTCGAAACTCCAGCCGCCGACCTGGCGTCCGCCATGCTTACGCACGACGCGATACAGCCAGCGTTCGAGACCGCCCGTCAGATCGAAATATGCCCTGTCGATGGTGAGCACGAGCGCCTCATTCAGGACGCCCGTGTAGAACCAATCGGGCAGGATCAGTTCGAGTCCGAGTGGCTTGCCGTGTGCGTCAGCTGTCTCCTTCCACTCATTGATCCAGGAGAAGCGATGCCGCCGACGTTCGGCCTGTTGGCGGAGCGACGTGAGCACCGTCGTCGATTGCAAGCGGTCGAGTGCAGACTTCAGCCGATCGTAATCTCGCGCACTCGTTCCACGGCCGACGAAGCTCAGAATCTCGTAAGGTGTGGCGGCCATGAGGCGGGATGTCTTCAGGCCTGCATCGCGTGCTTCGACGATCTGCGAGGCGGCCCAAATCAGCACGTCTGCATCCCAGATGGTCGCCATGCCGTGTTCCGCCACGGCCTCGACGCGAATGCGGATGCCGGTCACGCGGAAGTCGATGGGTACGACGCGCTTTGACTTGGCGAGCGAGAAGAATGGATAGGCCATGAGGTCTTGTGAATCGCGAGGTGCCAAGTCGCCGGGCAGCGCCCGAAACAGCTCGAGCTGGTCGCGTTCGGATGTGAGCTTGCGGCGCATCGATGGTTGCCGCAGCGTTAGCGCTGGCGCCGATCAGCGTATGCCGGAGACACGGCAACGTGTCGTTTGGCCGGCAGGACAGTTCCCACTCCAGGGTCCGAGGTCGACATCTTGGCGCCGCGGTCGGCCCAGGCTTTGAGATCGTCTATCGCGTAGACGACGCGTCCCCCGATCTTCCGATAGGCAGGGCCAGTACCATAGGTACGGTGCTTCTCCAGCGTGCGTCCGGACAGGCTCAGGAAGCGCGCGGCTTCGGGGGTCCGGAGATAGCGTGGAGGAAGGCCGGCTGTCGGGTCGGGCATGCGAGGGCCTCCGTGGTCCTGGCGAGAGCCGTCGACGGCGACGGCGGGTCGGTGACCACGGTGGCGAAGAACGCTCGGGTAGAGGGATGACGGAGTGAGATGGACTCGTCAGCGATACCCCTGGGGCTGGTGGCACGTGCCTGGTACCGCGCTATCGGCCGCCACGCAGCAGCCGGCGATAGCCGCCTTCCATGGTGAAGACGGCGTCCTTGACGAGCCGGATGGTCTGGCCGCGAATCGAGGACGTCTTCCAGGGATATCTGGCCACAGCAGCTTGGCCATACAGGGCCAAGGCGATCTCACGATAGCTGGCCTGGGCTTGATGGCCGTCGAGAGCACGGACCATCAGGACAAGGCGCTGACGCAGGCGTGCCGTCAGCTCCCATCCTCGAGGTACTGGACCCGCCACTCCCCCACCGAGGCGACGCTGTAGGCGCAGTAGACCCGCGATGCGCAACAACACGTTGTCATCCAAGGGGATGAGTGCTGCCAAATTCGTTCCGATACGCACGTCGCGCAGCCATATGCGATGAGCGCCCAGGGCTGCTTGCAGGAGGATGTGACGGCCGTCGCTACCCCCGTGGTCGAACAGTTCACCAACAAGGTCGGAACGAACGAGGCGGCGGGCGTTCGTGAAGCTAGGTGGCGCCGGGACGAGGATTACGCTGTAAGGCACAAGCTCCGGCCGCCAGATTACTGGAGCGGTAGAGGTCGCCAGCTTGGGATCGCAGGCGAAAACACAACCCCCATCGTTGACCGACTGCTTCCTTGACCGAGGCTGCGTTGGCGGCCTCCTTGGAGATCTGGTCGTACTCCCGCCGGTAACGGGGATTGCGGCGTAAGAACTCCCACGCGAACCCGCCGCGGTCGAGGTGGTTCAAAGTTTCAACGGTGGTGGCCGATCTCCAATCCTGTCTCCTTGGCATGCGTGACCTCATCCAAGACGCTACACGGTAGAGATCGCCGACGTATTCATAACGGAGCGGGCGCGGAAGTCCTCGGAGTTCGAACACGCGATGCGCTAAGCGCGTGGGAGCGCGTTTCAGTGAGGCGACAGATTCGTGACGCCGCCGATCAGTTCATGGGCGGACGAAGCAAGTGTCGATACCCAGTCTCCGTCATCCAACGAGCTCGCGCCAAGTGACTGTCATGAACTATGCGGGCACGCCCGGGATCGCGCGCAGCGTCCAAGCCGAAGATGATTTGCGCCACTTCACGCCAGTCGGCACCCTCCTCGGCCGCATCGAGCAGACGGAGGTAAGTCACGAGGTGGCGCTCGTCGTAGGGCGTCAGCTTCGGGCTGTTCGGCGGGCTATCATCAAAGGCGGGTGTGCTCATGGCAGGCGACTGTAAGCAGCAAGATTGCAACATCCATGAACACCGGCCACAGAGCAGTCACAGCAAGATGTGTTCAGCTGATGCGTCTGAGGCATCGCGTGAGCCGCTAGCCTGCACCACCGATAGCTGCAAAGCGCTCGTTGATAGCACGTCTGCGCCGGATGCATGGTGGGGAAGCACTTAGCCTTGAGCGAAGGAAGCACAGACCCGCGCGAATTTCCTATTCCTTGCTGGGCATTGAGGGACGTTTGTCGAGAATACTCCGTGGTGAAATACTCGACAACTGCTGTCTCTCGTGTCCATGGAGATACGAGAGGTCCTGGCCACGAACTTGAGGCGATACCGACGGGCTGCTGGTCTGTCGCAAGAAGAACTTGCGCATCGTGCCGAAATCGACCGGACCTACATCAGCGCGCTTGAACGATGCCAATACGCCGCAGGCATCGATGTGGTTGATCGACTTGCTCGTGAGCTGGGCATGGAGGCCGCAGATCTACTGCGACGGCCTGCAGCCGAGAAGACAGCGCGGGGCAAGGGGTAGAGATTGACGGAACGCTGCAGAACATGCGTCGCTTCTCTCGCCCGAAGCTATCCCAGGCGCCCGGCAGTGGTTTCTTCGGGGCACGGTCACCATCCTGAGGCCACGTAGGGGAAGGTCGCTGAACGCCTACGCTTTCACGCCGCTGGGGCGCAAGCGTACTCCACTGAGCTCTATCGTTGGCGCCGTCGCCCTTCGTTCTAGAGTAGTCCAAGTGACCGGAATGAGGCATGGGTTCCCTGCCCAATCACGACATGGTCGTGCAGTTCAATCTCAAGAGCATTGGCGGCCGCTTTTAGTTCGCGCGTAGTCTCGATGTCCTCGCGCGATGGCTTGGGGTCGCCGGATGGATGATTATGCGCGACGATGAGGGCGGAGGCGTTGAGGATCAAGGCGCGCTTCATGACTTCTCTTGGGTAAACGGGCGTGTGATTAACCGTGCCGCGCTGCTGGACCTCGTCGGCGATGAGATTGTTCTTGCGGTCAAGGAACAGGATTCGAAACTGTTCGATCTGCTCGTACGCCATTGCAGTCTGCAGGTAGGCGATCAACGCCTGCCAATTGCTGAGCACGGGGCGGCGCCGCACTTCCGCTCTGGCCATGCGGGACGCGATTTCTCGGACAACACGAAACATGGCGATGTCGCGTCCAGTTAATCCGAGTACCCGAAGCTGCGACGCTTCCGCTGTGATGGCGTGGCCAATGCTGGGAAAGCTTTGCAAGAGGGCGGAAGCACACGCCATCGCTTGCGAAGAATTGAGCAATCCCGCGAGCAAGGCCTGCTCCGTCGTCTCCTCTGTCGGCAGGACCGCAAGGCTGTCGTTCCTGGCCAGTTCTTGGGTCGGCGGCGCGGGCGCAAGAGCCAAAGATGATGCAGACATGGACATGTTCCGGAGAGCAGGACGGGGCGAGCCGCGGGCCCGCTCTCGGAGGCCTCCGGCTCACCCGGTTCCGGCCATCCTCTTGCTCTCAAACGTCTGGCTACCCTCAACGGCTGATAGCCAAGCCCAATCTGCCTTCGAAACCCGTCATTCTCATCGGCATCACGGCCTTCCCGCGCATGGCAAACTACCCGCAGAAAACCCCGCCCGGCGGACCGGGCGGGGCTCTGGGGGCGTCGGCTTACTCGCCGTTCTTCTTGCGGCTACGAGACCAGATCAGGGTGTAGCTCTCGCCATCCGGATCATCGAAGAGGTTGGCGAAGATAGGCGCGGTGAAGGTCGGATCGTCGAGCTTGAGGGAGAGGTAGTCCCGCCCCTCGTTCGACTGCTTGGACCAGGCCGCCCCGATCTCGGCACGACCGACGAAGACCCGGTGGCTGGGGGCATTGTCGTTGGACCGATTGGGCTCGGGAACGATGCGGACACCCTTGGCCTGAACACTGAGGGTGACGATCTCGCCCTGGTACTCGTTGCCGGACTTCTTGAAGGAACCGATGTTAGCCATGTCACTTCTCCATGCTGTTTCGAACCCGCGACCATCGCGGCCTCGATGGCGATCTGCAGGCCGGAGGCGATCGACGACGCACCCGCTCGCGGGCCGGAGCAGAGCGGAGGATGGCGGCGCTGAGACTTTCTTGCCTCGCGAGGAATGGGCGAAGCCCAGGGGAAGAAAGTCTCAGCGACGCTATTGCGGCTCAGGCGATCGAGGCGTAGCCGCCCTCTGGCCAGATCAGCCAAGGAGAGGCCGGGGGTCCGCGCCAAACAGCATCCTCGGGAGAAGACGTGGCTGACTCGCAAGGTCCTGCGCAAGAGAGCCGGCCGACCAGGCGAAGAGCGAGAAGCCGTAGCGTAGGAAGAGGACCGCTTTCCCCGACCCGGTCACGGCGGCAATGCCACCGCGCCGCGGAAACTTCTAGCATCGCACTGAGATCGGGGCGTCCTGATCTAAAGCGTCGAACGGGAGCAGGCCTTACCTCTCCCTCAAGCTCGACGACCCGACCTTCACCGCGCCCATCGCCAACCTGTTCGATGACTCGGATGGCGAGAGCTACACCCTCGTCTGCTCGCGCTGTCGCGACCACAAAGGCGAGTAAGCCGACGCTCCCAGAGCCCCGCCCGGTCCGCCGGGCGTGGCAACCAGTGCCATGCGCGAGAAGGCCGTGACACCGATGAGACCGGCGCCGACGAAAGCAAAAGCCGCACGCCAACCCTCGTCTGTCATGCTGAACCCTCCCAAACCATACGACAGGTGATAGCCCGCGAGGGCTGCCGGGACGGCATAGAGCAGTCCGATGATGGCGCGGATGAAGGGCGGACGAACGGCGGTGAAAGCGATTCGCCCAACCGCCAACGTGATGCCGGCAGCAAGCGCCCCGGCAGCAAAGGCAATCACGACGCCTGAACCGCCATGGAAGGCGGCGAAGGCGATCGTCATGCCGACAAAGAACGGAAGCGCGTAGACGGCCAGCGAGAACAGCAGCCAGCAGATAGTGCCGAGGCCGAAGATGCTGAGAACAAGGCCGATGATCGCCATGGTGGATCTCCGTGACACAGGTCGAACGGCTGCGCCTTCCACCACCACCTCGGCGCGCGAATTATACTCGAACGGTAACGTGGCAGAAAGGCGGCGCTCACGCGCCGCCCGAGCCGAAGCGCCAGACGGGAATGCCGAGCTTCCTGGCCTTGTCGGCGAGGTTCTCCTGAATGCCCGAGCCCGGAAAGACAATGACTCCGATCGGCAGGACCTCGAGGATCTGGTCGTTACGCTTGAACGGTGCCGCCTTGGCGTGGCGCGTCCAGTCCGGCTTGAACGGGATGTCCGTGACCTTGCGGCTGGCGGCCCAGCGCGCAGCGATGCGCTCGGCGCCTGTTGGCGATCCGCCGTGCAACAGGACCATGTCGGGATGCTTGGCGCGGACCTTGTCGAGCGTGCTCCAGATCAGCTGATGGTCGTTGAAGTCGGCACCACCGGTGAAGGCGATCTTCGGTCCGGCGGGGACGAGCAATTCGGTCTCGGCCCGGCGCCGCGCAGCGAGGAACTCCCGGCTGTCGATCATGGCAGCGGTAAGTGCGCGGTGATTGACCATCGATCCGGTGCGCGGCCGCCAGGTCGAGCCGGTGTGAGCCTCGAAGCGATCGGCAGCTTGGTCGCGGAAGACCTCCATTGCATTGCGGCGTTCGATCAAGGTCAGCCCCTGCGCGATGAGACTCTCGAGTTCGACCGAGCGGACCTCCGAGCCGTTCTGCTCCCGCTGGCTGCGATGCTGTGCGCGCTCGTTGTCGTCGAGTTCGCGCTCGATGCGCTCGACGCCGCGATGGAACAGGTTGACCGTCGACCACAGCAGGTCCTCGAGATCGGGTTCGAGGCGCGTGTCCATGAGTGTCGAGACGAGTGCGTCGAAGACGTCGACCACGGCGCCCGCGATAGTCTGGGCTTCGGGTAGCGGCCGGGGGTCGGGCTCGTCCTGGAAGGGACGATGGCCAAAGAGCTGGAGCTCGGTGAGGACATGATCGGTCGGGGATGTGTCGTGCACGGGCTCGAAGTCGGGATTGTCGTTGGTCGCCATGGTGATGTCCTTTCTCGGATCGGCCGCGCCCACCGCGGCCTTCGTGGCGATCACTCAGACGGTGGGCAGCCCGGTCCTGCACCGCTCGCGGCTGAAGCGCAGCGGAGGACGGCGGGCCGAGGCTTTCTTGTCTCGCGAGGAATGCCGGCGTAGCCGGCAGGGGAAGAAAGCCGCAGGCCCGCCGTTGCGGGACCGGGCTGCCTGCCGTCCGATCGCCC